>Ga0209367_1000244_pt1 | contig 46583 bp, 23 predicted proteins | sample WorMetLIZISLAND2_FD_187412 | JGI IMG/M metagenome (GOLD analysis project Ga0209367, IMG submission 187412) | Marine gutless worms symbiont microbial communities from Max Planck institute for Marine Microbiology, Germany - Olavius geniculatus... ... | reverse complement strand
ATTCTTAAACTTCTTCTGGTAGACACACTGCTGCAAGACAGTCAAACCTTGTAATAGACCTGCTGTTGGGGCCCACAAATTAGGACAGATAGAATTTATTGACGTTTTTCCATTCATTTTAACACATATTATGCCTGGTCTGCTTTCCCCAGGTAGTGCAAAAGCAGACGTTGGGTGAGGTAAAAACTAAAATACTTATTTCATAGCCAGTTGTGTCATAAATATTTCTGCCAATTATTATTAAAATCTGCTAGTCTTTGTTCGAGGTACGATCGATAATGTAGAGGATGTTTTTTCAGGTTTTCTGTTTATTTTAACGCATATTTCGTTTGATCTGCTTTCCCTAGGTAGTGCAGAAGCATATATTGGGTGAGGTGGAAAACTGAATGGTCATTTGATGGCAAGATGTGTCAGGAATATTTGTGCCAAAAATTATTAAAATTTGATAATTGGTTTTCAAGATACAGTTGAAAATGTCGGGGATGTTTTTTTGGGGACACAGTGTATAATATCAAAGCTCTAAATCAGATATGTACAAAGTGTGAAAAATTCCGATCTTTGTCCCACTTTCGGACAGAAAATAAATGAAATACCATAAAACTTCTAATAAAAGCCCCCCCCCAGCATTTATTTGTACATTTGACAAACCTCCCTACCCCAGCGTTCAATAGAGACCCGATGCTTATTGGAAACCTGGCTGTCTTGTACTAATGGCAAAATACAGGTACGTGACAATCAGGGTAGTTAATGCTTATAATTTTATGACCTCTCCCAAAAACTTCAGATCTTGACAATGGGCAACGGCATTCACTTTTGCATGCCTATCAAATGTCCATTAAACTAACCACCCAGTATTGTTGCTGTGCATGCGGCCCACAATGGGTTTGTTCTAGCGCATCCAACATAAAATACTGTCAAACAATAGCAGCACCCACGTCATAGTAAAGTGACCTCTTACGACTTGTCTGTGTAATTTGAAAGTCTCGACCAGTCTCGTTTGTCTCGACCATAAGTTATTATTCCAAGCTCCAACTTCGACCTCACGCACATACTCGGTACGGTATACCTGGTATGTCAAAAAGTCAGCAAAAAGCTAACCGGGTCTGTTATTTGTAGTATCGGTAATTCAGAAATAGATTTTATTTCTATCATCAGGGAACTATATTGCTTGGTAAACGTGGACAGGTTTTTTTGCATTGTTTGATATTATTGAAAATTATTCTACATTCAACATACTGTGTAGCCTCAGTAAAGCAGAGGTTTTTAGTGTGTTTTTTTCCAGTTTTTCAATCTGTACTTCTATAGTGCCTACGATTTCATAATAAATACACAAAGAGGGGCCTATATACCAGTATACTGTGACTGCATGGCTGGTACCCCACGTCTATATGGGACTGGTGTTTATTGGAGACCCGGCATTTATTTGTACATTTAACAAAGAGACCCGGCGTTTAATGGAGACCCAGCTATTATTAAAAGTTATACGGTAATCACATTCCCTTGCACAAAAAATTCTTTAAATACTTTACATTTTTCATATTTTTTATTTACTGATTTATTTTACGCTATTTTGGTAGAAATGTGGCAAAGGAATCCACAAAATTGCTGGTATTTTGTTGGTAAGTGCAAATAAGCTGATAAAAGTAAACCTAAATGCAAAACAAACTCACAAACCAAGTAAGTAAAGTTCTAGCTGTAAGCTTAATGCAAATCCCACATGTTAAGACATTACGTACTAAAATTTTTGCTAATCAAAATCTTTACACTGCAGTGCCAGCTAAATGTAGAATTAAAAAAAACGAAACTCTGGACTGAGATCATAATCAGGACAATGAAAATACTGATAACAACTGTACCAAATCTGAGCCTTCTGCAATCACAGAATTTGCACTGTAAGCAATTACTACAAAATAAACATAAAATCATTTATGGAAGTATTAAAAATAAGTGTACCATACCAGAAAGTAGTTAAGCTACAATGTTGTACACAAGCTCTATCCAGTTCGTTGGAGTCATCTAACAGCCGAACTGAAACAAAACACATTAAAGGTTTTTGTTTTCACACTCCTGCAGTGACACGACTTCTGCACATTTGGTTCTTCAGTCTTCACTGTCATACAGTGAATAACTTAATATTAAAGCTGTTGCACTAACATGTTAACTTAACGCGTTACAGTAAGAAATTAATGCGGGAATTGCAGGTTAAAAAAATCAACGCAGGCAAAATAAATTAATGCACGTATGTAAATTTACTAAATTCAGCAAAACAGAAGTTCCAATATATAATGAAAGTATGCAGTTATTTGACAATCAAATAATATTCAAGTAACTAAAAATAGTTTTGTTGCCACTCCATCACTAATGTCACGATCCCGCCACACAGCCACAAGTTCGTCGGTCATCATTCTAGTCACCCTATCGATGTAGTCCACCTACAACTTCAGCAACATAATGATGCATTAATTAATGCGTTAACGCACACTTTAAATAATTACCAAAAAACTAACGCCTCAACAGCACTACTTAATATGCATGAAAAATGTATAAAAATAAATAAATAAACACAGGTCAAGAAAAATGGTTCAACTTTGTATTTAAGATGAAGGGACCAAAACGATGCCTTTCGGTATGCGTCACTTACTCGCAAATTTCCGATTTCACTTACATTAATCAACTGCTAAAGATGTCTAAAGTCCAAAAATAAAAAAAATATTTACGAACGTTTCACACTTTATAACTATTTTGCAACAAATCATACATGTGCGTGCAGTACGATCTCTATGTCACAGCTGCTTACTTCAAGCGACTATCAACCGAGAACGATTATGACACCGATTGTACTGGATTTTAGTTATTTTAATTGCAATTAAATGCGACTCCAAACCCTAAACCTAACCCTATTCCTAACCCTAACCTAAACTAACCCTAATTCTACACCTAGGTCTGAAGATCTAAACATGGCCATTCTTGGTATTTAGACGCCCACGTGTCTGATGTACATAAATGTTTGATGTTATGTTACATTATATTAGCGGATGCCATGACAGTCCAGTGCGATGTTTACGTTAATACGTTGATTTTGTGTGAAGTTCATGTTGAAGTTGTTAAAAAGTCTGTCTTACTGTTCCAGAAAGTTAGTGTGTCCGGAACTCAAACGAAACCTCTGGTGACAAAGATTCATGAAATGTGCAATAAGATATGATTACTGCAAGATTTACCAGTTAGTGATAGTGACGATTCGATATTGTTTTCGATATCGATATATCGTATCATATCGTAACGTCGAGAAAAATATAGAATTTTTCGATATCTCGCAATACTTTTTAAATATCGCGATATTTACGATATATCATGATATTTTACGCCTAACGTTTTTATTTTTTCAATATTTGTAGCCTAATGTCAGTAATTTCATACAGTAAATAGCGAAACATCGAATAATAATTAGTTGCTGACAGTTGTTCGGTACACAGTGACTCTAGTGCCACAACGTAATTGTTAATGTTTACAACTGTAATCGTCAGTTTCTGCATTTTGACGAACTACAGCTATGTGGCACGGGTTGTCGACGTTGTTGTGTGTCTGTCCATCTGTGGGTCACAGATTTATTGTGGCTAAACAGTGCGAGATAAGGCATAAGTTGCTATTGATCACTAACATGAAACATGAAATCGCATATGCCTTTCAGATGAGATGAAAATCATCGACATTGAATGATTTTGAAGGCCAGTACTGCTGGGCTTCTTGTTAGTTACCGACGGTACCGCATTGACCAAAATAACGACAACACACAAAAAAGCGACAAAGTAGCAAATATAATGTAATTCAACGAAATTTACAACAGTTTTTAGTTAATTATGTTCACTGACACATTTTACATGATTTTAGTACCTACGTAAAGCATATTACCTTGCTCGAGTTCACGTTTCGATCCTTTGCTTGTATAAGAATCACTTATTATTTTTTTCAGAATATTGATATCAATATCACAATATTTTGTAAAATATCGTATCGATATCGTATCGAAATTGAAATTCTGATATTGAATCATCACTAGTAAGTGACCATGTGATTTTGCCAAACTAGACATATGTGTTTTCCATTCATTCATTCATTCATTAGCCTTTAATAAAAAATTTGCTCCAACTTCAAACTCGGTAAACCGTGTTAAGCTATAACTACTTATCACACTCTGGGTTAATTCATTTCTGTAAATATAGTATGAGTTTACAAAAAAAAACCTTATCGCATGTTCACGTCGACTATCGCATTGTTTACAAATTAATTATGTCCTGTCTAAGCACGAAAACATGCATCAAATTCCGTACCGTAAACGGCTAAACGCGAAATTATAACTAGATCGTTACTATGCAGCAAAAATATTATGTATTTATGTTTGCAAACATATTGGCGTAGTTTATTTACTACAACTTCGCAATAAACAAACAAGAAAACCGGATGTTGAAAAGCGGATGTGCTCACTTATGGTCGAAAAGACGATTTTGATTTAAACTGTCGGGTCTTCTAAGGCCCATGACACACGATCCAAGTTTTGGTAACCAGACACTGATACCAGTAACTTGGCTCATCTGCCATGCATTCTGGCACCAAATTTTTCTGGTGCCAAAAACTGGGGCCTAGTAGAACATGTTCTATTCCTCACCAAAAACTTGGGATCACGCGACTCAGATGCAGCGCTGCCATTGGCCGTTTGTCTGTCCGTCTGTCACACGGGTGGATCAGTCAAAAGCGGTGCAAGCTAGAATCACCAAATCTTCACCGTCGGGTGCCTGGAAGACTCTAGTTTCAGGAACCGTAAAGCTTTTCCATAAATTCGAAGGGGGTCATCCCGAACGAGGGCCGTAAATGAGAGGGGGTGGGCAAAATTTGCGATTGTTGGCCAATAAGTCGCTGTATCTCAGTAATGGTGCGAGATAGGGCCTAGATTACTATTAATCACTAATAGGAAGTCGTACACTGGCTCTCGATTGGCGCCGAATTCAATGACCTTGAATGCCAAAATAGGGGGTTTTATGGATTTTTTGGCGATTTCGGGCTGCAGCACAAGTCTATATCATTCACAAGGTGGCGCCACGCTACTATCGTTATGCGATCCAGATAGAGAATTTGGTATTTGTATGTTAACTTAGCGTAAACCGGAACTGCTATAGGCTTTCACGCGTCTCGTGAGCATTAGCTCAAATTTCTTTTTGATTGTAGAAGAGTGGAAACTGCCAATGTCTTGACCCGAAAGTCAGCTAGAAAGTGATCAATACCATCACTTGTATTCTCTTTGTTGGACTCGAGCAGTGGCGTTGCCAAAATGAGAATTTGGCGGGAGCTCGCCATGTCCGTGGTGTCTGAAGCGAAATTAAATTTGATGCATTATAGCACCAAATTATGCGACCTGGTGGCAACAATTTACACTATTTTTTAAAACTCTTAATACCGGTTTTTATTTTTATCACAATATTGAGCTAGACTGCAATGCATGAAGACATGGCCCCCTGCCACTACGCCACTGGACTCAAACGAAATAACTTCCATTTAAGAGTTCTTATAGTTCTGTATTTGATATAAGGTCACTGTGATCAAATCTTTGCTTGTGTGAAAACTGAACTTCACTGTTACGTTCCTACCTGTGTTACCTTATCTTCAAATTGCTAGTACAGCTTGTATTTCAAAAATCTCTGTAAACCATCTAAAATGTATTGCAGTTCAGGCTCTTAAATTAGTTAACAACTTTTGATTATAAATACCAATTTTAGTGCCAAAGGTGCAAATGAATGATCATTTTACGCCTAGGGCTATTTCAAATTTCTTTCAATGTTTTCGCATTCATTCCTCAGCGACAAAACACTGACCAATTAAAACAACTTAGCTGGACAGCATTTGACAAAAATGTCAACCCAGTACTTAAGACTACAGGGTGGTCCAAAAAAACGGCAGAAAGTTTATGGCACCATACTTTTGCAACCGTACATCACAGTCATGCGGTTTTCAGCAAAATGTTCCAAAAAAAATTCTTTACATGACTAAACAGTGTTTAAATACAGCAATTAAATATTCTGTGTTTTTGCCGCTAGCAAGTGAACTATTGAAAACCAGTATTACCTTCAATGTACCTTGGTCCATAAAAACATGCCACCATTATTTTTTCAATAGCTCCATGAAACATTGGCAAATTAAATAATTTTTGGCATGCGACATTAAGAAAAAACTTGACACATAGGTCTGTAGTTTTGGCCACCTCACATAGTTGTCGCTACACTACCGTGTGAAATGCAGAAGTTGCAGTTTGGCCATTGACAACAATGAATTCCTACCAGGTAGCATATGCATCACCTCAGACATTATTAACTACATAGCGACAAATGTAATTGACAATTATTATTACTCAAAAAGTCACACATGTCACATCACATCATCTTCATTTCACCATGTGTTCAAAATGTCCTCCTGTAGCACAAACGTAAGTGGTAGACGTTGACACCATTTGCCAACAGCGCATTCAGTAACTGCATGACTCCAGCGGCCTATTCGCCGTTAATGTATCATTTCAGTTTGTAGACTTACAATTTTAGAATAAAAACGAAACAACATATTTTCAATGATTTTGTGGTCTCAGTAAATTTCCGAGCTGACGCATGCACTATCCAGTTTGAATTCATTGTTGTCAATGGTTAAACTACAACTTTTGCATTTCACAAGGTAGTGTAGCAACAGTCTTACGCCGACGTGGCCAAAACTATAGACATTTGCATCACAATTCTTTTTAACGTTGCATGTCAAAAATTATTAAAATCGGCCAATGTTTCATGGAGCTATTAAAAAAATAAAAGTGGCACGTTTTATGGACTGCAGTGTCAAGGGTAATACTGTTTTTGCATAGTTCAATTGCCAGCGGCAATAACAAAGAATATTTAACTGCTGTATTCAATACTGACTTTAGTTATGTAAAGAATTTCTTTCAAAACATTTTGCTGAAAACCATTCTATGACGCACGGTTGCAAAATTATGGTGTCATTAACTTTGTGCCGTTTTTTGGACCACCCTGTAGAAAAGCGATGTTCATACAACATGCAACAATTAAGCACATCGACAAAGTTTTAAGCACCAACAGTTCATTGCTGTCACTGATGTCGACATCTGTGATATAGAGAATAAAAAATCACTGCACAAAACATGTAAGCACGTAATGCACTGGAAGTGTAGAATATCTGCTAATTAAGTGGGCCCATCTAAAATTTAAATGCTAACGTTTCTAGGTGTAGATACGCTGTTCTAAAATAGCAAAAAAAATGCCAAATTTGTGTCACTATAGAGTATAGACAGTTCATGTCAACAGGGTTGTGTCTTCTGACTCAATTTTTTGGAAAAACGTGTAACTTTTCTGAGCAAATGAACAGAAAACTCAAAACAACATGCAAATGAGCAAATCGAACAAGCAGACAGACTGAGACAAAAACATAAAAACTTGGACTAAACTAAATGCCGCTCCACTGAGCAGCGTCAAAAGAAATACACATGCAAAAAGTTCAATGCTGAAACAATAAAACGTCACATATTACGACGCAGCCACTCTTCGAAAACTGTAAAATCTTATGCTTAACAATTGAGCGATACACTGTACTAGCAGTGAAACAAACGCTATAATACAGATGCTACGAGACAGAATCAGCGTAAAAGAAAATCCACAACCCATGACTAAAATCACAAAAATAGACAGCGAGGATTGATGAATGATATCAAAAAATAACCATGTATTTACTGGTATCAGCATCAATAATAAACACCATCAATGAAGCAAAATATATGCAACATACAATAAAACTTTGAATATAAGCTGTGTCCCAAGTATACCCCAGGTCCTGGATACAGGCCAAGAATCAAGGTAACTTATACTAATAGAAACAGAATCCCAGATATAAGCCAGGTCCCAGATACAGGTCCAACATGACTAGGATACTGACGTATGTGACACATAAGACGACTGTTTTCTGATTCTTTTGAAAATACCTTAAAGTACTGTATGGTACACACCCTGGGGGTCAAGGCAACTTACAGAGGGCGGTACCAAATACAGATTTGACATCGAGACAACCTGTACTAATAGCATAAGTTGGAGCTAGTGTTCAAAGTTTTAGAGTAACAGCAGCGTCAACTATGCAGAACTATTCAGAACGACACAGTCACATAATATGATGATACATAAGTATATGCAAGTGTGTCATGCTAGACTCGTTGGGCAAAGATGAAAGTGCCACAGGCCCTGAGAATGAGATGCCATAAACGTTGAGTTTGCTGAGAATTGGGGAGTGAAATATCCACCCCCAACTGACTTTGGGGTTTGGCAGTGGCCTCGTGGCAAAGGGTGGTAATTGCCCCCTAAATTTTGGGTTGTCCATAAAACTTCTTCAGAAAATTTTTGCCCCGAAATGCCAAATTTGGGGCTAAAACCCCCCATTTTAAAAAAATTCCACAGCAGAATTAACACCTGGATGCACCTATAAACTTCTCTGCCGGAAAATTGCAGCAGTCTGTTGGAATTCTGTCAGTCAGTAATTTGCATATGTCGGAAAATCGCAACTTCCTGCCCTAGCTATTTTTCTTTAACCCACAAGGCCTCTGGAACATGTACGCAAGATCGGGGGTGGAAAACCGACTAACAAACTTTAAACTTGGCACTTGTTAGCCACAGCTGCCATGCAGAACACTTCTAGTGAGACGACAGTATGGTGAACATGGTTAAAACTCCTTAGGCATTTTCTCCTTTCCTCCCTGATATGATTTTTAGTGAAACAATCAGGACATTCATCTTTGCTACCTTGGCTACACATTACAGCACGTCCAAATGTATGGCGACTTAAAAAACCCTCTTAGGCTTAGGCAAAGAAACCAAAATAAGCAACAAAAAACAGAGTTACCGGACAACACCTAAATAATTTTTGATTACCTTTAAACAATCTATTATGCCATACCTCAATACTAGAAAGTCAATGTGACAAGTTTCCACCTACAGCTAAACATGCTACTCACACCCATGCTAAAAATCTTCTCCCCTCCCAACGTGACTTGTGTGAAATTATTTACTGGCTAATTACAACTGATAAAAGTTTCACAGGTTATTATGAACAAACAGACTCTGAAGACATTCATCAAGATGTGACAGAATCTGTTGACGTAGACTGCTGCAACTGCATTCTGCAATAATAATCATGGCTACAAGATAGAGACTAGCAAAAACCACAAATACTACTTCCGTATTCTGTATGAACGACAATCTAATCAACATCTAAAAACAAATAAATATATGCCATTTGTTGTTATATGAAAAAAATAGCTTGCAGTAATACACAAAATATTGCTATATTTAACGATACTCATAAAGCATGATCATTATACCACATAACTTGTGCCACTGTAATCTAAAGTCTAATAATAATAACCTGCAGCATCATCCAATTCTAATTTTAATTAATAAGTAGAGCAAAATTCGCATTCTACTTGTAACTTTTCCAAATTGCTAATTCTAATTAATAACTATGAAACTTAATGACGTTAGAGCATTAATTCTAATTGTAATTTCTTCTCAGTTGCTAGTGCTCATTTTGTCTGAAATTTTATAACTATGCATCACTGAAATGTTCACCGTGTTACACTGACAGTACTAAGTCAAAAGCAGCAAGATTGAATCAGTACCTGGCCAGTCGGCGCTGTCTGGCTCTGTCATGGTGCATTTCATCAGTTCTCGGTTCCATCACACCACTGGTAACATTCTCATGACCTTCAAACGCCAGTTCTTGACCTTCACTACATGTGTCCAATGACATATTATGACCTTGGTCCACTGCTCCATCATCTTCAGCCACCTTCTCAGCTACAAGCCTGTGACCTTGAAAAACTGTTCTTTGGCCTTGGCTACCATTATCCAGTGACACCTCATGACCTTGAGCCACTGGACTGTGACCTTCAGCCACCTTCTCAGCTACTGCCTTATGACCTCGGAAAACTGTATCTTGACCTTCTTGGCTACCACTATCAGATGACAGCTTGCGACCTCGTACCGAACCGCGACCTTGACCGACTCTGTGAGGTTCGACGTCGTGATCTTGAACCACCAGTCCATGACCTTCATCCAACCTTTTGTGACCTTGAAACGCTGTTCCCTGACCTTGGCCGCCATTGTCCAATGACATCTCACGACCTTGAATCAGCAGACCACCAGTTTGATCCACCTTGCTGACTGCAAGCTCGTGAATCTGATGCTGTAGCTGAATGACCTTGGCAGGCAAAACACTGGTGTCACTATTGTAGCTATCACAGATAAGAAGCACAGCATGATCACGTAATGAGTTTATGACGCTGACTGCGTGCTTGTGCCGTGCTCCCAACAGACTCTCACCATTCACCTGACACACAGAGCCATTGATCAGCTATCATATATATCATACTAAAGATTTTCTAAGGCCCCTATTCCTACTGCATGATGAAAAACCATGGGCTAACAGCTATCACAAATGCAGTCAAACTCAATCAATAAGTGTGCCATTGTGCACCCACAACCATCCATTCTCTGAAGAAAACAATCATCTTTTGTTGACAATGCATCCGACTGAGCACAAAAGTCATTCAAATGGAACAAATGTTGCAGGAACACATCATATCATTTCATACTTACACATCACATATCTCTTACACATCTTATTTACCTATCTCTTTGTGCTGTGACTTCAAGTCGTAGAATTAATGGTTAAACAATTTTAATCATTAACGTTTTAAATAACTGTTAATTTTCACAGTTCTAAAAACAACCATGAAAGATGAGTATGAGTGAAGAAGTGTTTGACATCATTACCTCAAGAATGCGTTGTCCCACCCTCAGACGTCCATCTCGAGCTGCTACGCTGCTGCTCAAGATCTATAACAGATTACAGAAATCAGTAAACAAAATAACCGAATATCTTAACATATAAACATACGTTCAAACATGTTTACTGATATTAGTACCACAACAGTACAACTAATAATAACAGTAACTACAACACTATAATCATAATAAAATAATTAACAAAGCACAGTTTATGGCTAATTCAAAATTACACAAAAAAACCACTAGTTGTATTGGACATAAAAACAGATCAAAGTGAGATCACAGCAAACAATAAACTGACCTCCGATATAAAGATGCCTTCATCAGTGACGTCATACGGGTTACCACACACACTGCCGGCGCCTCCGGTGATCTTTACACCAAGCTCTTGACAGTCAGAAATATTCAGGCATATCTCCTACATCATCAAAATAATAATGTAACTATAGAAATATGTTGTCCCCGTGCTGACAAATTGCGCAGCTGCCTACAGTAAAACTATAATCCCAACAGTTAACCCTTAACCCTGTCAGCAGACAACTGGCACAATGGTTGCTCCTGCCCTCGAAAACATTATATCTTTCGGTGCCTTTAAGTTTTCAAGTTAGAAAGAGTTAATCGGACAGACAGACAGAAAGAGACAGATGATTGGGCAACACCCACAATTGCATCCTGCTTATAACGGCTGCACAATAGCATTGTGTGCAACAGGCTAATAACATTATTTATGAGAATCATTCGAAAGAAACAGTGAGGAGCATTCTGTACTACAAAAAGACATTAATTGATAAAATAGCACAGTGAGAACTTATGTGGTTCTGGCATGTCTCAAAAATGAGAAAAGAACGGCTGCAGTAAAGATGATGCACTGCTCTATGATTGTGAAGAAAAATATAGGAAGACAACCAAAAAATAGATAAAAAATATAAAGCAAAACGTAGACACAAGAAGCATACAATTTGACGAAGTGGTGGCCATGGTGCATGACAGACTCAAATGGAGACATCTAATAACAACCTCATCATCATTTTCTTAATGATAAAAGACAGAAAAAAAAACAAAAAAGATATTATCACTGAAAGCTAATAATTAACAAATTATGGTACCTAGAATTACGTGAGAATGATGATGCGTGAGGCACTAGAAGTGGCCTGCTCATTACCATTTATCTCTAGCATTCAACAAAAACCTGAAAATAAAAGATAGGACAAGTTAACTGAATGTAGTCAGGTAAGATCTGCAGGTAAGACGATAATAAGGCAGAAGTTACCTGGAGTGCTGGAGGCTGTGGATCATGTCTGACATCAATGACGACAGATGACGGAGCAGAGATCAGAGCCACAACAGCATCGTGATGTGATGACTGGCGCACATCAACACCATTCACCTGCAACATTATTTCACCCAGACCATCGGAAACAACTCAAGATATATCAAAGCCCCTCATAATGTAAGTATGCTTGTATGCACTATACTCACCTTGTTCCAGTTTTTTTAGCTGAAGTCCACCGACCAAAACATCTAAATGATTCTACTGCTGTCATCAATCGAATGAAAGTATCGTTCAAGTCTGGAATCGTCAGTTTTGGTCCTGATGGTATCTTTGAGTTTTGACTATGGTCTTGAGGTCTTGCACTTGGTTCTTCGTGGAAAACCCATCTCAAAGCTACAGAGTGTTACCTGCCACCAGACACAGGTAAATTCCCCCCCAACCCTAACCCCAACTAGAAGGGCCAATACTCCAGGGGATAGCCTTCTTCTTGGTATCAATGTGGTTTCTTGTTTTTGGTCTTGGTCACGGCCTTGACTCGTGGTGGCAGTCTTGTTCATGGTCTCAATGTGGTCTCAAGTTTTTGATCTTCGACTTGATTTTGACAGTACTTGAAGTGGGATGGCATCACATACTGGCCCTTATTTGGCTGTCCAGAAAGCATACCACGCAAGGCATTACAAAATATGCTTAATAGTAAATACACAATACTAAATCTGCAATTACATTCCGACTGTTGCTATAGTGGACCAGATTATCCACTTCAAGCCCTGGGTATCGAGGCTCTGGTCATCACGTTGGTCTACAGATGCTGGTCTCAATGTTAATTTAATGAGACAATGTTGCTAATGTTTAGGGACCAAGCGAATTCACGGAAAAAAATGCATGATTTCACGGCAGAATTTTTAAAATGTGTCAAATTTCACGGAAAATTCACGGAAAGAGTTTCAGAAATTTCAGAACAATGAATATTTACTACACTAAGTCAAGACTCAAGACAGTCAATGTCAACTACTTAGTGCTGAAATGCGACACGTAGCAAACAGCAACATCCGTACAAAAGCTGCTGATAACACTCTGGAATTGTCATAAATTAAACTAAAAGCGCTAAAATTCACGAAAAATCACGGACTTCACGGAAATCGGCGTTTTTCATGGAAGAAGGCCAATTTCACGGAAAATGTCACGGCCATGAAATTGTGAATCAAGTTGGTCCCTACTAATGTTACATACTGCCAGGATGCGGTCGCCAAGCCTCAGTGATGTTTCGGATGCTGCACCACCAGCAACAATCTACAACACACATAATGAAAAGCTATTTCACATCAGCAAAATAAACCCGGTTATCATGGAATGCAACACATATGATGCAAAAAAAGCATGCATACAATTTTTATGCAAGTGACAATAGATAAGTATGCAAACAAACAAAAAGCAAACTATTAAACAAAATAATCTGGAAATTTAAAAAAAATTCAATGCAGCAGTGATCAAGTAGTATCAGAACACAAGAAGCCACTTTTTACCATAACAAAGTTAACTGCAATGAACAACATCAATAAAAACTAAGGGGCAAAATCCAAGCTATTCAGCAACAAACCTGCCAAATCTGAAACAACCATGGACAGAAAGTACCCTATAAACATGAAGGACTCAACAAATGAAAGCAATGGAAGCAAACTATTACATAAAACATCTGGAATTTCAAAAAATTAAACACAGAAGTGACGCAGCAGTTTCAGAGGACAAAAGCACAGGTCATTTTGTACCATACAAATATTATGAAAAACAAACTAGATAAACAGTCGTAGTCCGCAAGTACCTCCGCCAAGGCAAAGCTATTCGCCAGGTGGCGTCACCATCTTCGCTTTGTCAGCGGTTCCATTATGCCCCCTTTAACGCAATGGTAACGAAAATTTCAAGTGATCCAGAATCCAGGATTCCTGCCGAATCACGCCCAAAATTGAATCACTGGTAGCTTATGCCATGCCCGACATACCCTCAAAATGTCAGAAAGATTCGTCCATAACTTTTTAAGTTATCTTGCTAACAGACAGACAAACAGACAAACAAACAAAAACCGGCAAAAAAAACCGGCAAAAACATTACCTCCTTGGCGGAGGTAATTACACCGATGGAAACTAGCATGCAAAATCTAGGCTATTAAGATACAATAACTATTATAATAAAAGTAAAACAGCTTAAGTTGATAAAAGAAATAGATGTCATGATGATGTTAACAAGACTGAAAAATACACATTATAACACAAGACTAAGATACTCAGCAATCACCTTAGAGATAAATATTCCTGGCTCAGTGATGCCGAAAGGATGACTTGTCTGACCACGCCCTCCGACAATACTCATACCCAGTGAACCATTCCGCTTTGTCACTCTCACTTGCTGTGCACACCGTTCAACATTGAAACCAAATCATTTGGTATCAGGCAAAATAGCACCCTCTCTATATGCCAGAAAACAGCACCAATTTGCAACTGCCTTTTTGGGGTATCCATTATGCCTTGCAAGTGAATGCAGTGTTCCAGTAAACGTATGATATGTATGATACGATTCGTCGCTATGGCGATGTTTACCGGGATGCTGCGATCACTTGCAAGACATAATGGGTACAGTATTTACTGTGGTGGAAACTTATTTCACGTTGTAATTCGGCTGGTTTAGCTTTATTGTGCTTATTCGCTTGGTGGTGGATATCGGAGATGCCATGTTTCTGGCGACTGGTGTGCAAAAACTTGGACCAAGTTTCTGGTGACCAATTTCTGGTACCAGAAGCTGGTCACCAGCAAATTGGATCGTGTGTCATGGGCCTTAGGCCTGGTCTCTAAAAATTCACATCTAAAATTCACTGCAGCAAAACTTATTCCAGTCACTACTAATGCCCAACCAACAGTACAAAAGATAAATAATCAGGAATTATGACAGTAAAAATTTGATGAAAGACAGGGACACAATTCTTAGCTACAATTTTCCACCCATAAATGTTATTGCACCCTTTGATGAATCAGTAAGAGTGCTTAAAGCCATCGCAACTAAGCAAGCAAGCAAGTAAAATGTAAATTTATATAGCGCACATCGTTAAATTAACCTCTAATGCACAAGAAGTCACTGCAAAGCAGGCTAAACATGCCATAAGCAGGGGCTTAAAATGTTGGATAGTAATGTTTCTCTGTCAGTATGCTAAATCACTATCATACTGAGGTGATTGGCAGACAAATTACCTCGACCAGGTATGGTTCTGTGGCTGATGAAAGACAAGACTGATCCGTGGAAGTACTTAAGATTGGAGACAAACTATTTGCTGAAACTACGGTTGTTGGAAGCAAACTTTCTTCTGGAACTTTTTGCGATGATGTGACAACAGTTTCAGAAGAAAGAGAAAATAATATTGGCTCTGTAACAGAAGTCACTGATGATATGGGAGAACTTGATGCAGCAGGGACATTGTTAGTTGTAATATCATCGGTGACAGTTCGGCTAACAGCATCAGCACATTCTGCAGCAGCAGTGCCCACAGTGTCACAGTCAAGTCTGTTATTCTCAACAACATTGTTATTGTCACTGTTGACCATGGCAATACACGCTTCATCTGAAGTCCTGCGATGTAACAAGACTTTGTTGTCGTTGTCATCATTGTTGTCTTCGTTGTTGCTGTTGCTGTTGTCTAAGAATTTGTCTTTCTCCATCGCAGTGTTCGGCAGCTCAGACTCCATCTGCTGACAAAAAAATAGCAGAACTTCACTAACAATACTTGCTATAAAGCTGAACTCACATGAGTCAAGCTTAGTGGCGGATCCAAAATTTTAGAACAAGGGATTAAAATGTCAAAGGTGGGTTTTAAAAAATTGGAATTTTACGCAGAAATGACGCATTTTTCTGCAAAATGTTCACTTGGTTAAAAATACATCCAGTCAATGCGGAGGGCAGCTGCCCCCCTGAATCCACCACTGATCAGACTTGCAACCAGAAGCGCTTTACAATCTCGAAAGTGGCAGCTGATTGGCATGAGCTAGTGATATCACAGCACACTATGCGGTCATCTATTGCCCATACCAGCAAACAGTGTGCCCTGCATGACACCCAGGAGACATATCAGCAAACAATGTCTTTATCTCGAGATTAGCTTTGAGACGAAGAGTACAGTTTTGTCCTTCTCTTGAGCTCAATAGTTCTGGTTGCTAATTTTGCTTTCATTTACACTACCGAACTGAAGGTAAAATGCAAAACAGAAATTGACAAACCAACCTTTGTGTCGGTGGGTGATGATGTGTCAGTCTTGACAACAACCATCATCATATCATAACCAGCAGCTCTGATAGCAGCCACGGCCTCATAGTGAGTTGCTGAGACAAGGCTCACTCCATTCACCTGAAAACATGGGTAACTAAAAAGCGCTCACAAGAGTGCATATCTCCGCTAAGTAAAGTAATTTAAACATTACAACAACAACAACAACTACTACTACTACTACACTGTGACCATGCATCTATCTGGCACCGTTATGGAGATATAGTGCTTCAAACACATATACACAGACACACACATGGAACGATGGACACGTACAATGACGGACAGAACGATTAATCTCATAATCTCCTCCAATGTTCACTACGTTCACACTTGGCGAAGATAATAATATAAATTATGATGATCACAAGGACGATAATAAACATTACTAAATAACTTCCAAAGAAGTCTAAATTCAAATTCAAGCAATAAACACCAACACAAAAAATCAATATTTAAAACAGTTTACCTATTCTGATTGCTGACGTAGATTGTGTTGACAGATTAAAGGCACGAGTACAGTATGTAAGTTTTGAATGCAACAGAATGATTTAATTGAATAAAAGTCAAGCAAAGCATCAATTCGAGATGAGGTCATTGTGCCAGCATCCGTATCACACGGACTTGACTTTACTTGACTATGAAAATCACAGATGCATTTTTTCGGTGCAACTCTCTATGCATACCAAGCCTGTAGCCAGAAATGATTAACAGTCTCCTCCACCCCCGTCAGATAGAACCATGAAACGATGCATACAACAGCCAAAAGCAGCACCACCAGATACAATTTTTGAGCGTAAGATGAACAAAAATGCATCTGCAGTTAAGGCTTTGACTCAAACACCACTTTCAGAGCTTGCAGCAATCCACAGATCCTTATTTGGGCTAATAAGGGTCGCTTTGCACCATAAGGGACGGAGTCGAACACCCCTATGGAATAGTCTGGCTACGGGCATGCACACTGCAACAAAGCACACTTTAACTGCTAAACATACATGATACCTCTACATACGCTACATATAATGCCATGCACTGACCGAGACGAGTTTATCACCAAGCTGAAGCCCCGCCCTGTCAGCAGCGCCCTCTGGTGTGACTCGCGACACAAAGATGCTCTGTAAACATCACTCAACGAATCACTCCAGAATCTTCAAAGTGGCCTAAGTAGCATAAACTACTGCTGGGTTCACTAGCCTCCTTGGCGGCATGAATCTAGACAGTTTCTGTCTGAAAGCGGTACATATATCCGCCATGGTAAGTTCACCGCGACATTCGAATGATGACAATTAAATGTAGTGAGTGTTCGATTGCATGCACGCACTGGACGTGCACCGGCGACAATAGCTGTCAGCCGATGTAGCTGGATGCGCTGCAACTTGTGATGTTGATAAACTAGCTGGGTACAAAAAAGGCAAATTTTATTGCGACTCTCCATCTGAATGTGACTAATTGATAGCACAACAAACCTTGCTTGCCTACGGTTCTGAACATGTGTTAATACTGGCAACCCACAGCACAGATAAAAGGGAGACTGCTATAGCTGCACTCCAAGTCTCACTCAGGGTTACCGCTTTCCGTACATGACAATCGCCACAAATAACACTTGGGATTATCGCTGAGGAGGCTAGAAACCGGTTAGATGGAGTCCAGTCCAACTCTCCAAGAAATAGTCAAATATAATAATTTTGTAAACAGATAATGAATACAAATTGTCAAAGCAATAATATAAACAGATAATGAAGTAAAAAAAATTGTGATGATACTTTACACCAGTGATAATGTAATAAATGTTAAGAAAAATTTATATAAAAGTGTAATAAATGTTAAGGATAATTTGTAGAAAATGCATTTTTATAAAAAAAATAATCAAAAATTGCTAACACTGAAAAAAGGTGGCCCAGTTTTTACTTGATTAAATTCTTTTTTTCAGAATACAGTTTTTCCACATTCATCAAACTATGTCTATCAGACATAACAAATCAAATCTAAACACAAAATGTGTTGTTGTTTTTAGTAACATTTAATTTTGTACAAGCAAATACTTTAACGACAACCTGTAAAATACTTGTTCCAAATGCTGTACCACAAACAACATACACCACCACACAAAGATGCAAAGATCTTTGGATCTTATCATAGAATTTTCCTGATTGCCTACAAATGAGAAATACATTAATATATAATATAATATAATAAATAACTTGCAATTAAAAACTAACAGCGTAATCTAGCACATAAACTAGAAAAACCAAAACTGTTTCAAACATAACTAAAAAAAAATAGCAATAAAAAGTATTGTTAGGTAAAACTTAAAAATCCAGAAACATATGGCTACGAAAGAAATAGTAGTCCACCTGGTCACTGCCAATGAATGGAATTGATCCGTGACCACCGGCAATACTCATTCCAAGCCCCGTGCCGGGCTTATGTATGACATGAACCATGACACTAGAAGACGGTGGAATGGCATTAGAATTTACATCAGAAACTGGTGACAGTTCAGACCAATCCAGCTGTCAACAGAATGCAACAGAAAAAAAATGAAAAAATCTTTGAATTCAGCCAACGTCGTTCGATAGTAAGTATTTTCCAGCAATGTGTGTAACCTGGCCATAGCAATGAGTATGTATTCCTAAAATTTGACTTGTCAAAACTAATAGTGACACATCACTGAGATTTTTTAGATCCCAACGCCGTGACGGCAAAAAGCATAGATCCTATATTATATTAGGCACTACTGCTCCTGAAGTTACCACATACATTATCGTTACGTTTCAAAAATACTTCCATACCTATGAATTTGCAAATTTCAAACATTTATCTGATGTGCATAGCAATTTACATTCTGTGTTAACTACAATTAATAACTATCACAAGTAAAGAAGCATTTGCAAAAAAATGGCAAACAGACTGTGTTAAAAGATGGATTTTCACTGGATTCACTGTCAGTGTCTGAAGTACTTTCTTCTTCTTCTTCTTCTTCTTCATCATTATCATCATCATCATCATCAGCAGCAGCAGCAGCATCAGCATATTCATCGCTCTCAGTAAGCGTGTCATCTGATGCCATCTGGTTGTCATCCACTGTGCTGTATGGCACACTTGCTTCTGTCACAGAATCAACAAGTACCTTTGATTAGTGCGTGGCGCAGTGGTAACGCGATGCGTCCGATCAATGAAGTTACTCTGCGCCGGGCCGGGTTAGTACTGTGATGGGTAACTGCCTGCAGGCAAGGTAAACTATCTCAGTATTTAACCAGCAGTCTAGGTCAACTCAGCCTTCCATCCCTCCGGGGTAGGTAAATCGAGTACTGGCCTCTCTGGCAAGAGTTGAGGCAAGGCACGTTCACTTGTGTCAGGCGGCAGCTAACACGGTGTGATCCCATATGGCAAGTAACGCTAAGTAGCTATGAAATGGGTTTCCTATAAAGAGCTATACACCACCGTTAACCTTCAACCTCAATGAATTAGAGTTGGTACTGATTAAAATTTATGTAATTGACCAATCTCCAACAAATAATCGAAATTAATCGACTGACTCTGATTAACTTTTCTGGTCTAGCAGAATACCACAAAAACTGCAGAATTCAAGTACAGGATTTTGTTATATTTGGCAAACTGGAATAAAATGGAAAAAGTGATGATGATGATGCAGTATACAAACTGTAAAGTCAAAGCTCACAAAATGCAAGCCTGTCTAACTGACTACAAACGTTTATATCATCAACCATTTTATGCTGTCCAGAAGTCCAAAATTCAGTAAAATTTTAAGCTATTAAAATAAATAATGAAATTTCTTGGATCACAATCATCTAGGGACAGCTGCACATGCGATGCCACTAAACACTGATATCTTTGCTGTCAACCTTAAAACAGCTCTGCTATTAAGACATCTATGACAGATCTCGTTGACTGATTATTGCGATCAGTGGCAAAATTACTTGAAAGTATGCGGTAAAACTCTACATTTCCTCCCCTCCCTTTCCATTCCCTCCTCCTTCCATTCATCACCTCGTTTTCCCTTTTTTCCCTCCCCACCTTTCCCTTCCCTCTACTCACCCTCCCCTTAAAAGTAAACCTCATTACATTCAGCTAAGGGGTCTAAGGGAGTGCTGTAAGCTCCCCCAGTAGAGTCTGAAGTGGAGCCCCAGACAAAATAGATTTGGTGCATTTAAAACTTAAAATATGACCTGTGGTTGCAATAATTTTAAGAATTTTTTTTCTAAAAGTTCACTGACCAAAAATACAGTGAGGACCATCAAAGTGAAGCCACTTTGCAATATGCTATAATATTCAACAAATTTCTAAATTCAACTGCAAACTGTAGGTGCCAAAACAGCAATTTCGGGCACTGGAATGGCGTTCCAGCTGAATTTAACTGCCGATCATGATGTAAGTAATCTGTTCATTTAGTAGGTCTTTGATTACCATTAAAAAGCACAAAATATCAATTACCAGCATTGTTCGTTGGTGATTCCTCCACACTCACTGGCACTATCTGAGTGGACGTTGACAGAAAATCATGTGACTCCAACTGACCAATAGCATTCTACATGCAACCATAGCACAGACAACATTTAAAGACCATTATTTGTAAGGGTGCTTAGCTAGATTCTCTTTTAGGATGCTTCCAGTGGCGCAACTAAGATAAAAAAGTAAAGGTATTCTATACTCAATACAAGCATAGGGTCCGGAGCTGATCCTGGTCTCTAGGCAGTCAGCCTGCAAGTGACGTAGTCATAAACCCAGTAATAGGCTGACAGTACTTTCGACCAGGCCCGCGGTTACCTTCCCAACCTTCCCAGAGTGTCACTGCTCTTTGACTGGTAGTGAATTATATTGCTTAGTGACAGAGACACATGTGTGTGACTGAAAAACTTGCCCAGAGTTGTTACCTGGAGTGCACCAGGTCAAGAGTTAAACCACCAGTCTGGCATGCTGTTGTTACATCACCAAGCTAGTAATAATGATAAATTAACAAAAAAAAATTACTAATAGTTTGCAACAGACATTAGCACAAAACCTTGTCGAGCTGATGCTCAGTGTCAATTGATGCAGATGTTTTCTGTTGATTGGCAAGAAAACGATTTCGACGTTCGCGCAGATCTTTGGGATGTGGTGTATCATGCCGCACAAACACCGACTACAGTACACATTGCTACATACATGGTACTTCAATAAACAACTTCTTTGCCATTTTTCTAAGACAATTTTAAAAATAAATTTCAAAGGAACTACTTGTCTATGCAAGCATAATACTGGCACGTATACAAACAAATTTAATGCTCAATAATTTCAGTTTAACTAAAAAGCAAGATAAAAATCAGCACACCCTGTACATGTGTCAAAATTTCTGTTATGTCTATGTAATGGATAATTGGCACTTCCGGACCAGTGCTGGCAAATAAACTTCTTGTTGTTACTAAATTGCACATAATTAAAAAAATCGAGACAAAACTCATCAACAAATACAGCAATTTATCTACATAACACATAAATCCAAAGTGTGGTAATTTGCCTCAGTGTCATCAACACAGAACACAACTAAAGTAATTTGCATACATAATTAACTAATAAAATTGTAATTTGCATAAATAATAAACCAGACCTCGGTGCAGTGTTCAGCAGCTGTGTCAATGACGTCGAACTTGACTGAACTTCGAGCACATTCTGCTGTAAAACTTGTGACTGTATCATCACCCATCACTACGAAACTGTCCTTCAGCATGTCCTCTAAACAGACATAGACAAAGACAGACAGCTAAACATAGAGACAGACAGATACATCTACACCGTGTCCGGTAAAAAAACTGACCCCCTAGACATTGTGCAATAAAAATATCAAATCCGAACAAATGCTAATAAGATTTTGTATACTTAATCCTCAATAAATTCATGTAGCGACTGCCAAATTTTGTTAAAAATGTTATTTCTTACCAAAATTGTTAAATGTTGAATATCAATAACAAAATATCTTCATTACCAATATGGCGTTGCATACGGCAGTCACTCAAGCGGAAGTGACATTAGTTGACGCAATCAAAATAACTTAAACAATAAGAAAATAGTGTTTTCTGCAAATGATCGTGTTTTAATTAAACTGTTGAGAAAAGAGAAAGAATATGGTGCTAAAAAGTTTATCGCAGAATTTCCTAGCAAGCCGTGGACACTGTCAGGACTAAACAAAGGGTTGCCTAATGCTGGACACTTCAAGTTTTGAGGCAACCTCACAAAAGCTGCCATAACTATTGTTTGTGTAGATAGATTTAACTAAAAATTGGCAAGTTAGTTACCAATAGATGATGCACTGTCGATGTAAGATTTTGCCAAAATCAGATGTTGTTTGTTAAAGTTACACAAATGTACACAGGGGTTTACTTATTTAACACCATATTAGTAATGGAGATATTTAGTTATTGAAATTCAACAATTAACATCTCCACTAAAAAGAAATGTTTTTTAACAAAATTTGGCGATAGCTACAGGAATTTACTGCCAATTAAGTGCACAAAATTTCATTCAAATTCTTTCAGATGTGACATTTCTATTGCACAATGTCTAGGGGGGTCAGTTTTTTACCGGACACAGTGTAAATACACAGAAAGACAAACACATTCACACATACAGATATATACACAGAAACCTGGTGACAATCACTACAAAAATGCCCCAAATGTAAAGTCAGTTATAAAAAAACTCCTTGCTCACTTTTCTTGATAATTCCCACAAAGCTGTCAGATCTCCCCCTCTGACATTTCCACATTCTCCAAGTTCTACAGACAAAGCGTCATCCTGAATTACATGGCAAAATGACGACATAGTGAAACTGCAATCTGACCTAAGATGTTAGTGTAAACAAACTGACCATACATAAGCCACAACTGGCATAAATAATTGCACACTATACTAATATTGTTATAATGCGAGGAATGTTTGTTTGTTTGTTTGTCCGTCTGTCATACACGTCTGGCACCTTCTGTGCTGCACATATGCGGACCCCAACCACAACGTTTGTGTTCTTGGGCTTTTGGTACATGTGCCCCCACCTTGTTCTCCACATTCTCCCACGAGCAGCCTAAGAGGGGTTGAGTTGCCAGGTGATGGAGTGGAATTGCCCATATGGCGGAAACTTTTCTAGTCATAATCAAAACTGTGATGTGAATGCGACCTGAAGCGTTGGTGTAAGCAAGCTGAGGCAGTAGGAAACACGTCAGAATGTGTTCACCAGTCTCCGCATCTGTGTCCCGTTGAAAACTGATGAGTGGCTGAGCCTGGCTTTCAGATAACCACACCGCCTTGAGATCACACCAGCCCAGGCTGACTGGCAGGTGCTGCAATCTATGCATATACATGAGACCAATCTGCATGCATAATCAAAGGTTAAAAGGTTAAAGGTCGCATATAGCTCCTAATGAGCGAACCCATCTCAGAGCTACGGAGCGTCACTTGTCATATGAGATCACACAGTGTTACCTGCCACCCAACAGAGGTGAATGCGCCCTGCCTTAACCCCAGCCAGATAGGCCGGTACTCGATTTACCTATCCCGGAGGGATGGAAGACTGAGTTGACCTAGGCAGTTGGTTACATCGCGAGATGGTTTACCTGCCCACAGGCAGTCACCCATCGCAGTATTAACCGGGCCCGGCGTACAGTAACTTCGCTAATTGGATCAGACGCGTTACCACTACACCACGCCTACCGCCCATGTCATATCAGCCTGACTTTGACATAACCACACCGCTTTGAGCTCAGAGCTGCGTTTTTCTTCAGCTAACAGGGCGTGTCTGTTCTACCAGACTCCGCCCCTATTGCCTTTTTTGGACGCTCATTATTCAACTAGGTCAACCACTAATGTGATCTGCCTATCGAGATAAAACTGTGATTATAGTCGTTCTACAATAGTCTAGAGCAGTGATTTTCAACCGGGGTTCTGCGGGCATCTGCCAGGGGTTCCGCAGCGCCAGTAAAATAACCTAACGTGTGAAATTACGCCAGACAAAGTCGTAGAAAATCAGCACCGAACACTTTGTTCGAAATTGCACTTCTTTGCGTCTATTTTTGCATAGACCTACTGTAACTGTGTTGAATCATTTTTGTTCTTAGTAATTTTGCCATACCTGCATTTACGTAAGCCTCTGTTATAACGTAGGCCCCTTATGCACGACGTCACATTACTCAATTCCGAGGATTAGTGCTTTATCGAAAATGAGAAAGAAGAAAAAACGTATTGATTAGAATTATAGTTACGAAATCGTTCGATTATTTACTTAGTCAATTCAATTCTTTGAACACTTTGCTAAAGAAAAAATGCATCTAGGCATATGTCCTCGACTTTTCAGGCATCCACGTGACAAATTTTCTGGATTGGTGGCGGGGGCTAAGCGGCCGCTGACGACCGCCTCGCTCGTCGTGTTTGGCCAAATACAATACTGCTGCTTACTAATTCGGTCAAATTTCATATCATAATCAGTCATCTTTGACTGCTTTATTGTCCTTATAGGGCTCTGCCCTGCTAGAGAAATGAGCCTGTACACACCCTGTAGCTTCAACCTCGCGTACGTCGCTAAACTGATGGATCAATGGATGGGGTTCCGGGAGTGATCTTCACGCCTGTGGGGGTTCCGCTGCAGCAAAAAGGTTGAAAAACACTGGTCTAGTGACTCCGTGATGGGCGTGTCTGTTGTTGTTTTGGATTTTATCATTAAACTAGGCCTAAATATTATATAATAATTATATATAATATTTAGTTCAATGGTTTTTACGCGCGAAAGCAGCTATGATTTCAGCGCGTCTTAGCCATTGAAATTCTGTCCGTCTGTCTGTCTGTCTGTCACACAGGTGGATCAGTAAAAAGCGGTGCAAGGTAGAATTGCCAAATCTTCACCGTTGGCTGCCTGGAAGACTCAATTTCAGGAACCGTAAAGCTTTTCCATAAATTCAAAGGAAGTCACCCTGAACGAGAGCCCTAAATGAGAGGGGGTGGTCAAAATTTGCGATTTTCGGCCAATAAGTTGCTGTATCCCAGTAACTGTGTGAGATAAGGCCTAGGTTACTATTAATCACTAATAGAAAATCGTATACTGGCTTTCGATTGGCACCGAATTCAATGACCTTGGATGACCTTGAACGCTAAAATAAGGATTTTTATGGATTTTTCGGGCGATTTCGGGCTGCGACACAAAATCATTCACAAGGCGGCGCCACGGTACTGGCGTTGGTGGCGTGGCGTCATTGGTAATGCGTTTCGGCTGAAACGAAGTTACTCTACGCTGGGCCTGGTTAGTACTGCGATGGGTGACTGTCTGCGGGCAGGAACTGCTATAGGCTTTCGCGCGTCCCGTGAGCATTAGCTCAAATTTCTTGTTATCGTCTATAACGCTGAACTGGATTAAAATATTCAATTATCTCTATGTGTTAGAACACGTTCATTTAATATCATTTAGCACGAATATGTAAATGAACATGACGTCAGCAGTGAACAGCCCTGCCCTGTTAGCTGATGAAAAGCGCAGCTCAGGCTTAGTGACTGGTGCTAGAATCTGTGCGTATATATATCCACTAATCTGCATACATAATCACATCATATGAGCCTGGCTTTCATATAACCACACCACCTTGAAGTCACATGAGTACAGGCTTACTGGCAGCATAAAAACTTATAATTGGCAAAAAAACTACAACTAAAAATATCTGATACATGAGTAGTCAGCTAAGCTTTATTGCAAAAAAAATTAATGAACAAAAGATAATATGAGAAACAGCAGAGTAATACGTGAAACAGTTTACATATATGAATTTGTTAAGCAAATATATTAAAAACGTAAAGAAAGAAAAAACACACAAAGGTTTGCGGTTTACAAGACACATGCAAAAGTCTGAAAGTCAGAAATCTGACATCAAACCTGTTTCCAGACAGATCAAGAACATGAAGGCGTCGAAGGTTTCCAAGTTCAGTCGGCAGCTGCCATAGAGAGTTGTCTCTTAGAGACAGAACACCAAGACATGAACAGCTACCAACCTTCAGAACATAACAGTAAATGATAACTGTAACAAACATGCCAATAATAACAAATAATGAATTTATGAGTGACAGCAAAACAATAACGAAAAAATGAGATTAATGATAACAAAAATAATTTTATAATAGTGATGAAAACAACACAAAAGTAAATCATAACAAAGTCACTAATCCTGACTATAACATCTGATAATTGCCAACAATCATGTTCAAATAAAAAAGCACACTTTTTACTTCTTCCATAACTCAGACAAATAACAATCAATTTAAACTAAATGTGCAACAGCTGCAGTTTAAAAACACTAATTCAAAGCAATTGAACAAAATTTGGCTGGTAGCAAAATGTTATTTGCTAATCATGACAGAATGACAACATGTTGTGACAATAAGCTTATGCCACCTTGTAAAGGCTTCAGAGTTCCGATGACCCAAAAGATTTCCAAAATCCATAAGCAAAGAGCCAACTAACAGTACACCAACCTCATATGAACAGTTACTGTACTTTTATCAGTTGTGTATTGGTTAATTTTCGGCTTTAACGCCGATTTCGACTTCATATCCATTTACAGCTTCATAGCCGTATTTATAGCTTTACAGCCGTTTACGTACCTTTTTTTAAACTTTCTGGGGCTGCACATTAAGCCAAACTGATACAGCTTCAGTGCCGGGCAGATGTAAAAGCCTGCCCATCCTAAAGGTAAGGTAAGATAACCTTATGCGATTGTAGAATTTAAAACCAAATTACAAAAACAAACTAGAAATATGGGGCAGAGCCAAACGTGAGGTACCCAGTGCCAAAAGTCCGATGAAGGGTTAATTCAGGGGGTGAAATTTACCTGGTAGCAAAGTCACGCAGCCCAAAGTCAAATGCAGTATCATACGCAGAACGCACATTGTTGACTTAGGGCGTGTCAACATCTGCGCTTGCAACTTGTTTGTTAGTTAACCAAAGTTCGCCAAATTCTTTAATTCAGCACAAGAGGGATGGCAGTCGATCAAGTTTGTTATCGATTTTTGGTATGTCGATCCGCTCCAGATATATTCGCAGTCAAAGTTTGAAGTTGCCCGAAAACGTGAAGAATTTTGAACTTGGGTAGGTCAACATCTGCGTCTATAACTTTTTGTGTTTGTAAACAGAAGTTCACCAATTTTTTTCTCCAACACAGCAGGGATTGCTCTCGATGAATTTTGTGTCCCTTTGTCAATATCATGACCGGTTCTTGAGATATTTGTGGTCAAAGTCGAAAGTTTTCCTAAATCACGCCAAATTTTAGACGTTTTTTGCCTTTTCAAATTTTAAGGGCGGTGCCCCCCAAATGTGATGTGATGATGGTCTCCTTATGGCCTGTCACGTGGCAAAGTTTCATGGGGTTACTCCCCCTAACCCCAAAGTTATAGGCGCTAATAAGCTGAATTATAAGCCAATTTTTGACCCCCCTTTGAAAAAAAATTGTTGGGGGGGAGCCTCCATTTCCGGTGGGATATACGCTAGCAAGACTTAAGTCATTCTGTGGCATGTGTAAAAATTTTGGGGTGCAGCACCCCCTAGAGGCCGAAATATGGTTTTCCGAAAAAGTCGATTTCATAGGTAAACGTTAGCCGCGAGAATGCTGTGGAAAGTGGACCAAAGTTCACGGGACTTTTCTGTCTAACGCTGGCGATAATTTAGTTTTCCTTTTTTGGATATCTCTGTCCATTCCAAAGATATTCGAGCTCAAAGTGGGAAGGGGTTCAAAATCAGGCCAAATTTAGCATGGGCATTTGTAAATTGAACATGCTTCTGACGATGTGGCAAAATTTCGCGCAGATCGAACCACGGACCTCGGAGATCTCGCAATGAAAAAAATAAACTGCAGTAAAACATAAGGCCTTCCCAAACTATCGTTCCAGGTGGCCTAACAAATGTGCAAATGCTGACTTCAGGGGGGATGGCTGTCAGCTGATTCCGATCCGCATTCAAAATGACAAGAGACTTGAGCTGTCCAACTGTTGATGGAATATCCTGCATATATGACAATGATCATCATCACTCATCAACACAGATAGATTTAATAAATTTGGGTTAAATAACAAGCATTATTTCTACCCGACCACATCAGTAAACGTTGTGTCAGATATGTAAATCTGGACCACTGAAAAAAAGTCTTAAGATGTTGGCTGAAGACCAAGCATGATAGCACAAAAATGATGTAAGATGGAAGCTCGTACTACATTTCAAAGACCGAAAATGTCAGTAGTAAGAAAAAGTTAACCATTCATCACAGAAAATTAAACTTTTCCACAGTTATCCTTCAGCACTTACTGCTCTTAGTCAAATAACAAAATGGCAAAATTAAGCTCCAACAACTGCCAAATGTTTGCATTTCAGCCAAACATGGAGTAACTCCAGAAAAATTGGCAGTTATAAATAAATAGCAAAACAACTGTACTATCACATCAATCACATTATTGTGACACTACCTATGATATTCTAATATAATTTTGGTAAAAGATATGAGTCGCCATAACACCCTTGGGACCAAGCCAGGTCATGCACAGAAACCCTCTCTATGCACCGCTAGAATCTGTATTTTATAGAAATATACTGTTCACTATTAGTTGTACAACTAGTAAAAAACAACTAGCTTATTTTTGAAACATTTCTATTAATACAACTAATGCTATGCATAAAAAAAACAAAAATACAATGCAAAGAACTAGCATGTTGAGATGCAAAATCTACAGACCGTTAAAATGTTCTCAGTTAGAACCAATTCCTGTAAAGCTGTGCACCTGAAAATGAACACATCTTTAATGACACTAACATCATGGATCAGAATGACAGAATGACTGACAATGAAAAACAGCAATTAAAAAATAACAACCTGCATTAGAAACATCATTAGATTGTGATCAACCTAATGTACTCCTCGCACGCATAATTTTCTTTTGTATTCTCTTAAGAGCTTTTTCGTTCCTTTTGGCTTGTATTAGAGACCCGGCATTTAACTGAAACCAGTTTAGTATTATACTAATAGTGACTGGCGTTGAGGTCGTTATTAAAAATTGTCTCCTCGAAGTTCATAAAATATTGCCTGATTTTAGGAACTGAGAGAAAAAAATTTCCAACAATGGTCGATGATGCTAGTTGCCATTTGTCTTGTTATACCTCAACGCATGCATCTATCTGGCACCGTTAGAGAGATATGGCTCGTGAAAGATAATGGGGTCACGACCTTGACCTTTTGGGGTCATGTGACGTCATCGGTCACGTGACCATTTGACTCCCGGGTGTCGACTTCCTATGGGTGGTCCATAGTGACCATGCATCTACCTGGCACCACTATGGAGATATGGCCATTTGAAGTTCTTCCAGAAAGGCTTTTCCAGAAACAAGAGGTTGGTCGTCGGTCGTCAGTCGTTGGTCGGTCCTCAATACTACACTGATCTCGTATACTCTTCTTCACTATGTTAGGAATGTAGCACACAAGGAATAAAAATTAACAGCACTGTGTCTCCAACAAACACGTTTTAAAACTCTTTAAGCATTCTGGTATTATAACAAGCATAAATCAGTGACAGGACAGGCATAAAGATTCTGCTTTGGCTTCTTGGCATGTTATTCAAGTTTTTAGTTGGAAAACTTATTTGACTTAAAGTATCTCAGGAAAAACAGGTAGTTAAACAAAAAAGCCACATTAAAGACCTATGCCATAAACTAAATAAAACTATTCAAAACCAACACAATAAAAAAGACAAAATTAATTTCTGAAGAAACAAAGGCATGTAGAATAATCCAAAAAAGCAAAGAAACAAAGACAGTAAAAGACTATAGGCCCTACTGACTGTCCTATGGTAGCAGGCAGTTGCAAAAGTCGATTCTGGTCAACTTTGAGAGTGCACAGCTTATGAAGACAACCTGTAAGTATAATATGCATAATAGCAAGATTCAACGATCAACAACATACAATACTACACTGTGTCTCAAAAAACATCCTAGACATTTTCGACTGTAACTTGAAAACTAATTACCAGATTTTGACAATTTTTGGTACGAATATTCCTGACACAACTTGCCATCAAATGACTATTCAGTTTCCCATCTCGCCCAACGTTTGTTTCTGCACTACCTGGGAAAGCACAACCAGCAAAATATCACTTTTTTACCAAATGTGATATGATTGCTTAATGCACATAATGCGTAAAACACATTTTGTTCACATTTCTGACACTGTGGCTGACATCTTATTCAGTTGTCCATTTTTTAGCTGCCTGCAGTAAAATTGCTTAAAATGTTGGCCCACTATGCGAACATAGACAAGGAGATGCTTTCTACATTCACTGACAACAGTATCGATAATGTTCTGCTCCAGACCAATCCAGGCTGTACCAGTCGCTTCTTGACTTCACAAATATTCCTAAACTTTATCTGGTAGACACACTGCTGCATAACAGTCAAACCTTGTAATAAACTGGCTGTTGGGGCCCACAGATTAGGATGGATATAATTTATGGACCTTTTTTCATTCATTTTAACACGTATTATGCTTGGTCTGATTTCCCCAGGTAGTGCAAAAACAGATGTTGGTGAGGTAGAAACTAAAACACTTATTTAATAGCTAGTTGTGTCAGAAATATTTCTGCCAAATACATATGCATTATTAAAATCTTCTAATCTTTATTCAAGGTGCGATCAATAATGTTGGGGGTGGTTTTTTTCTGGTTTTCTGTTTATTTTAACATATATTTTGCTTGATCTGATTTCCCTAGGTAGTGCAGAAGCATACGTTAGGTGAGGTGGGAAACTAAATGGTCATTTGATGACAAGTTGTGTCTGGAATAATTGAATAAAAAATTATTAAAATCTGATAATTGGTTTTCAAGTTATAATCGAAAATGTTGGGGATGCTTTTTTGAGACACAGTGTACGTCAGTGTATGTAGAGTAGTTAGCCTATTGGATAGCATGTTTTAACGGCGTCTGATTAGTTTATTCCACAACTGGGTTAGTGGCCTGGTGTAGCAATAACATGTTGTGTCCGATCAATAAAGTTGCTCTATACCAAGCCGGTTTAGTACTTGGATGGGTGGCTGTCTGCAGACAGGCAAACCATGTCGGTATGTAACCAGCTGCCTATGTCAACTCAGCCTTCCATCCCTCCAGGGTAGGTAAATCGAGTACCAGCCTATCTGGCTGGGGTTAAAGCAGGGTGCGTTCACCTGTGTCTAGTGGCAAATAACACTGCGTGATCCTATACAACAGGTGACGCTCCATAGCTCTGAAATGTATTTCCTATAAAGAGCTATACCACACCTTCAACCTTCAGCTGTTTCTTGGCTATTTCTTCCAGCAGCACAAGTACATGTCTAAAGTTTTGACCTCTTAATACACATCCAGCATGATGACAGTCAAGTGTGTCTTAGTCTGCTCTACAGACAGTCAAGTGTGTACGTACTGTCAGATTCAATTTATGAAACATCTAGAAATATAAGCAAATTACGTCTCTAACTAAACATAATTTATAAAAAAAATAAAAACCCCTGATAAAAATATACAAATTTATCATAAACTGCACATTATCATGCTACTAGATCTGAACCTCTGCAGCCTACCACCTGCCTCTATCAAATGACAGAAATGTTCCCAAACCTACGAGTTCGAGAAATAAATTGTCACATCATCTATTTCTGAACAACGACAACCACAATATCCATACCGATGCTGTCGGGCAGGAGTTCAAGGTGATTAAACGAGAGTCGAAGGTCGGTGATGTTGATCAGACCTCCAAGATCTGAAGGCAAGCGAGCCAACTGATTCTCGGACAGATCAAGTTCCGTCAGCCTCCTCAGTTTTCCTATCTCCTGCACATAACAGCAACACAAAAACGTTCAGCTGAACAGTCACATATGTGGAGTAAGCCAAGGCAATTGCCATTTGCAGAAAAAAAGCAAAATTGAACTAAGTTTGCTGAGCTCCATTCAAACGAGCAAACTTCCCAAATTGTCAAGTTCAGAAACATTGTATCTACTGTCAACTGTACCTATGAGTATGGACAGCAGCCTCTCACCATACTGTACCTACAGGCAGCTTCCCGTCAAAATCACCAGCACTGACATGTATAATTCTATTTTCCATGCATTTCTTTCTTTAAAAAGCCATGTAAGAAAACAGAGAGTGCATGGAGTAAACATACAGGCGGAAGCTGCTGGATCTCATTGCAGTCTAACCTCAGTTCCAGCAGGTTGTGCAGACTTCCGATAAATGCAGGCTACAACATAGCACCATCCATAAGCACACTTATACACAACCAGCGACATAGCTGTAGCCTGTACGTATGTTTAGATGTAGTTGGGGAGGTAAACTTAAAGTCTGGGGTGTCACTGCAAAAGAAGTATCAGCCCCCTCTTCAAAATTTTTTCGTTTTTTTTCTTGCGTGAAAATGTTATGGTGCATTTTGGCACTATTTTGAGTGACTGAGTAGTCTACTAAAAGGGGCACGTGCCCCCAATGGCCTCATGGCTACACCAGTGTATACAACAATGCTTTTCGTTAGCATAAAATAATGAAATAAACCAGCAAAATAATATCAGCTACAAAAAAACTAGATTTCAAGAGTCAGTTAATCAGAAAAAAACAAGTTCCAGACTATGCCAAAATCTTTGAACCTAACAGTAAGCTTTGTTTTTTGTCACCATCCCTACCTTCATTGGCCAGATTTCAGAAGTTCATATAAATTAACCAAAATCAGCCAATTGCTTAAGAAACATCGCATATGCACAAAACAAAATAAATACTACAAAGTGCCGTGAGTGTGCAAACTGTGTGCATATCTAAATCAAGTAATTTTTTTACACAAAATAGTAATTTAAATGCACTGTAATAAATTTGTTACTTTGAATATTTAACTAAAATTCTTTCATTCCGAATGTCACTAGCTATCGCCACAGTATACAACATATTATGCATCTTTGGTGCATGCATAATATACTAATACAGGCATCAACACACAGATATGCAAACAAAAAGGCAGACATGCACATGGATGAACATATAATCGCCATCCTTACTACATTCAACAAGAAATTTGAGCTAATGCTCACGAGACACGTGAAAGCCTATAGCAGTTCCTGTTCGCAAATTGCCTTAGTCTATCTCCAGCCATTTTGTCGCAGTTCACTCCTGAAGTGCACAACGCAACCAAAAATTGCCAAAAAACAATAAAACCACTTATTTTTGGAGTTAAGTGTCTTTCAAAGTCATCAATGTTGATATGAGACTAAAAGCTCGTCACTAGGGCTTGTTGTGATAGACCTAGGCAGCATATCCATGCCTATCTGCAACTGTTCTCACGATAGACTTACCAACAACAGCAAAATAATAACTTTTAGAGGGTACCGCTCTTTGATGCCCTCATGCACAGTTTTCCTTGAACCTAAAAAGTCTTAACTTAAAACGTTGAAATCTACGTTCAATGCTAAAAATTTCATATGCAGCTTGTCTTGGTCTATCAGTAGTATTCGGTGCAATTCGCTCTTGAAATGTGTCTCGCAGTCCCAAATCACCAAAAATTTCATAAAAACCCCTATTTTGGCATTTAAGGTCATCCAAAGTCATTGAATTTGGCGGCAATCGAAAGCCAGTGTATGACTTTTTATTAGTGATAAATAGTAACTTAGGCCCTATCTCGCACCATTATTGAGATTCAGTGACTTGTTGGCTAAAAATCACAAATTTTTCTTACCCCCCTCTCATTTAGCACCCTCTTTTGGAATGATTCCTTGCAAATTTATGGAAAAGCCTTATGGTTCCTAAAACTAGAGTCTTCCATGCAGTTGATGATAAAGATTTGGTGATCCTAGCTTGCACCATTTTTGACTGATCCACCTGTATGACTGACAGACAGACTAACAGACAGACAAGCAGAATTGCGATGGCTAAGATGCACTAAAGCAGTAGCTGCTTTCGCACATAAAAATTATATGAATGACTGACAAGTAAAAATCATGGCAACTCACAACTTGCTCCAGCAGGTTTCCACCCAGGTCCAAAAGTCTGAGGTTAGTCAGTCGAGCTACGGATGAGGGCAAACATCTCAGCAAATTGTCTCGAACTTCCAGAGACTCTAAGTACATCAAACTGCAATAACAACAATTATACAACCGTAGCATAGGTCTCAAAAAAATCTTAACTTGTCCCCGATATCAATATTTTGCTCTCTCATACCTCATAACTGATCGAAAAAATGCGGATCACTAGATGCAAAACCAAAAAACTAAAAAAAAACAAAAACCTTACAAGGTGGCCCGGAAAATGAGTGGCCCAGAGTATGGCACACTTTGTATACACCTTAGCTTTATTAAATATTAACCGATTTTCAAAATTCTTTCACCGTGAGATATTTCTCTGTCGACTGACAAAAACCAAATTGTATTATTTTGACACTGGAAATTTCCAGCACAAAGCTGCTAGGTTTGGTATCAGTTTGGTCCAAACCTTGGTGTGGAGTAACATCAAATCTATAGCAGTAATGTGGCACAGTTTAACCTGAAGTCCAGTCTTGGACCAAAATATAATCCAGTTTAGTAATCTTTTTGGTCTGAGACTTTAGTTAGTCAAGACCTTCATCTCAGCAAAACTTGACCTATTGAAATTCGAAATTAAAATTCGAATATGCGCATCTTGCCATTTACCGCGTACTCACTTGCCAATATTTGACGGCAGTTCAGATATTGCGACGTCATTCAGTGACAAATGAATTAGGCTCAGCAACTGAGTTAAACTGTTTGGTAACCTGTAACAGCATTAGCAATTATTCACTGACATTTTACACAATCACAACATTCAATGTACATTTTAAGATGCAGTTGCTTAGTTGCCTTGAAATGTACATCGAAAATCAAATTAAATCAAATCACGTGTTTCTTTCATAAAACAAAAGACAGACAGACCACAACTGTACATTACACTAGTACTGGTATATTAAATGTAAAACACTATGACTTGCAAAAACAAAACCTATGTAAAACAACATATTTATGACAAAATTAATCAGTAAAATGAGACACACGATCCGGAAGATGCATGTTACCTTTTTTCATCTTAAATTAAAATCTATCTGTTTGTCTTCCACCTTCTTCCACTCCATTGTTTACTCATCCTTCTGCTCCTTAGTCTCTTACTGTATTACCAGCATTAAAAAAAGACTCACCGTTGTAGAGGATTACTACTAAAATTTGCAAACTGGAGATTTTGGCACATCTTGATCTTGTCTGGAATTACAGTCAGCTCTAAAATAAAAAAAACAAACAAAGTACTTTATATAAAAAATATCAACTGCATTAGGGGATGTAAAAAATTAATCATTTAATCCACATAAGCTCTATGAGAGAAAATGAAAATCCAATAGATAATAAAAACTATACAAAACACATGTAAGTGTGATTCAAGTCATGGTTTACAACTGCAGCATCACCTTTGTTCTAGAGACTGGATTTCTATGGCAGCACACAGCTCTGAGGCCTGTTCTTCAAGAACGAGATCTCCACAGAACAAAGTCAGCTGCACGAGAGCTCAAAAGCTCATGCCATTAGTGGATGAAAAACTACAGCTGTACCAAAATTTTACTCCGGCGAAATACACCTTGATACAAATCTGGCAAAAATCAAAGCATTAACCAAATTAAGGTGAAAAGACAACCAAAGCTAACTGGATGCATGGCCAGCTCTGTTAACAAACCACCTTTAACCCACAACGTCAGATGCCAACAATCCTGGTAACATACAGAACTTGCCTAGCAATGACTGTAAACAAGACCAATACCATGTTCATCGTGCCTGGCACTTGCGTCACCAGCTATGGAGTACGTGCTCTCTTGATTCTTGATTTCCAACTGTTTAAGTTTTCTAGTCACTTCATAGTTACTTGGCATGTGACTATACAGACCTTATTGCACAACTAAAACAATTTTTCGTGCATGACTCTGAAATTATGTCTCTCGGTTTTGTGTCCACCATTTGCAATAAATTCTGTCAACGTCACTGGTGCCTAGAATTGGGGGCAAGTCAATAATCCGAAAGTTTGATAATCTGAATTCTTTCTACACTTGGAAAAACGTTGACTCAATTTCCACATTTCCTCTCAAATAAGAGTAGGTTTAGGGTTAGAGTGACAGTTAGAGTTAGTAAAAATGCATGTTGCAGTGTACAACTTCAAACTATCAAACCTTTGGATTATACACACACAACCCCTGAAATAATGGCTGTCTTGTAACAGTATCGATACACATGCATAAAGGCCTACCGTTGTGGCTGATGTCAAACTCCTGTAACTCCGCAAAGTTTCCGACATCAGGAGAAAGTCGAGAAATCTGATTGTCACTCAGCGTCAGCTTCCGCAACTGTTGCAGCTGGTAGAACGCCTGCAGAATACACAGAAAGTACACAGTTCAACATCCACCACATCATCACTAAATTGCAGTACCGATGGTGGTTATTATGCAAGATTTGCTATAATATGGTTTATCCGTCTATCCATCTTGTCCCATCTCTGTGATGCCCCAGTTTCTGGGCCCTGCTGATTAACTATCCACATCCAGATGTCTGTCTGTCATACCGACATGTATCCTGCTGAAACCGCTATACGGAATGAAATGCCATTTACCATGGACACATTGGGTTACTTCACTTTTTGACTTAGACTTTCGCTGAGCCCAAACTTCGGTCTAAGTATCTACTTAAGTCAAAAAGTGAAGTGATTTCGCTGAGCGAAAACATAGCGACTAACGTGGACAGTTAAGTAAATTAAAACAGTCTGGTACCAAAAATAAACACACAATGATGTAAGTCATTACATAATTACGTCATTTGCCTGTGCGGCACAATTAAATAAGCAAGTCCAAGCGTAAATGGTCGATTTATTTCCTGTTAGGTTTACCGATTTTCCGCCATTTTTAATCGTTTAGTTGTACTTTGGTCTAAGTACAGACTTTAGCGTTCAGCTTTAGCTTTCGCTCAGCAAAAAGGCTCAACGAAAGTCTAAGTCATAAAGTGAAGTCGCCTATTGCATGGCTCCAAGTAGCACTGTATTAAACCCAAATTCCATTACTACAACTTAGGGACAAAATGAATCTGCGACAAAGTCGCTGACGACAACACTTTGTGGACCCTTGAAGAATGAAGAGTTCGTGCAGGTTTAATCGAAGTCTATAAAATCATACACGGAATATCATCAGTCTTGTTTGACACATTCTTCAAATATAACAACTAACAAAAGATCACTTACTGAAGCTTACAAAAAAAGAGCATCAACTGAATTGAGACACCACTGTTTTTCAGAACGTGCTATTAACATTTGGAATAGTCTTGATAATAGAACAGTGACATCTGGATCAATCAACATCTTCCATTTTTGAAGATGTTGATTGATCCAGATGTCACTTCAAAGGGAATCTGGAATAACTCAAACAGTCTACTTGGTCTACTGAATCTGAACCGTGCCATCGGGGAGGCCTTATCCGGTGAGTCGTGGATTTCTTCTTCAGAATACGTGCCAACTTCAGTATGTTGAAGGCTCCGGCAAGAACTAAATTCCAATAGAGCGACACAAATGATATTGTTGTAGACGCAAAATGAACTTTGTCGCAACCACCTAGACATGTTGAGATGGTCCAAAGACTCAAAACTTCCCCATGAAATCCCCGTTTCAGCGACTTTCATATGGTCCACATTCACGACTTTCACCAAAATGGGAAGTTTTGGTGAAAGTTGGCATGATGAAATTTGGGCTACAGGCAGCTCCTCAAGCATATGTGACACAATTTGCTTATAGCTACTTCACGAAAAGACTAGTCAAAGTAAAATGTGGGCTGGACAAACACGCATTCGTGTCTCTCGAATAAAACTGCTTTAAATAAAATCAAAAATTTTACTTGAATAGCATGAAGTCACTAATCACACTCAGTAAGTCTAACAGTATGCCATCTATTCAAGAATACACTTTAAATTACAGGCACCAATGTACCCGAGGTAAGTCAGTAATGAGGTTTCCGTCGAGTAGTAGTTCTTCCAAACATCTGGCATATCTGTGCAGCTCGTACGGAACGTGGTCAAGACCGCAATGACTTCTGTCCAAGTAATCAATACTCCGATTGCACCCTTTCCACAGTGGCATACATTTCATCATATTTGAAAACGAAAACGCGACCACCTGTTTAGTGTTACCACCTGTATTGCTTTTTGTGGTGTTCCCCAAGACGATTACAACCACTTCCGGAATCCCGAGCGTGTGTGCACTTCGTCGTAGCCGATGACGTCATCAGAAGTTGCGTTCTTTTTAAAGTTGGGGAAATCTTTCACGAACGAATGCGAAGGGGGATTCTGCGCGTAGCCGGTAACGACGCGGTGAATTGTAAGTTTCATTTTGACGATATAATTATTGCGCATCGATTTGATAGTTTACTGCATCCTGATCTAGTGTTTGATGCTATAAACGGCTTCAGACATGTCTGTTGGTATCCCAACGCACATGGTCAGCATTTTCGTAAAATAAGTAAACGATTCCCATAAGCGTTTTAACGTGTATTAGCCCATGTCTATTTGGCAGGTACTCATGTGGGGTCCGAAGACAGTTAGATGGCGAAGGGATCGAATCGCTAGCGAAAACATGCAAACTGCATCCAAACTGTCAGTCATATGCTGCACCTGGCGAGTGGCGAGTGCAAATAGGATATATTGGTTAAATCGGGGTCAGGAGTCTTCAACTTGTTGAAGTTTGACCTTACTCCGAAGAAGAAGAAGAAGATCTTATTTTGGACTGGCACCTTGCAAACGAAGAGTCAGTTGGGTGGTCTGGGACTTGCCACAGTGATACCGCTTTACTTACTTTTCTTATACTTGTATGTTGATGATCGGAGAAGTGGTTGCTTTAAATGCTCATATCTTGTTGCCGAAACTTGTCAAGTCTGTTCTTGAAAGCGTTATGCCAGATTACTGTGGTTTTTGTGTTTATTATTATATACCGTGTGTATCACTGTGTCGGACAGCTAATACAAGAAGATGTCGTCGCAAGAGTCTAGCGGAAGCAGTGGCACCAGCAAGCTGAGCCTGTCGCTGTCACAGGATACTATTGACTACATGTTTAACAGTGTCAACAACATGCCAGGTGTCAGCGATATTGCTGTTGTTGCTGACATTACGTCTAACAGGTATATTGCTGGTGCTGGTGGCACTAAATACCGAAAACAACGGAAGAATTTTTTCTTAATTTTTAGTAGTTAATTATAACCGAAAACAAGTTGGTTGTTTTTGGTAGTTTTCAGTTGTTTCAGGTATTTAATGCTATCGGCTGACACAGTGCTTAGTGTGTGGTTTAATAGTATTTTGCATTTTGATGTTTGAAATGCTATAATGGGCGACTTCACTTTTTGACTTAGACTTTCGCTGAGCCTTTCACTGAGTTTAAACTTCGGTCTAAGTACCTACTAAAGTCAGAAAGTGAAGTGATTTCGCTGAGACTTTCGCTGAGCTTAAAGTACCTACTTAGACCAAAGCTGAGCCGAACTAACCTGGCTAAAGTCGGTTCGATTTGCATGGAAGAGATAGCTTTAGCCCTTAGGGCTTAACTTTCGCTGAGTCTGAATCCACTTCAACTTTTGACTTTAGGTGAGCGAAAACAAGACCTATACAGACCTATACGTACAGACAGTTTAGTAAATTAAAGCAGTCTGGTACAAAAATAAACGCCGTAATAAATATGCAATGATGTCAGATGTTACGTAATTACGTTATTTGCGCACGCAGCGCAATTAAATAAGCAAGTCAAAGCGTACATGGTTGATTTATTTCCTGTTAGGTTTACCTGTTTTTCCGCCATTTTTAATCGTTTTGGTCTAAGTCAGTAGACTTGGACCAAAGTTTAGTTGAACTGTGGTCTAAGTACAGACTTTAGCATTCAGCTTTAGCTTTCGCTCAGCGAAAAGGCTCAGCGAAAGTCTAAGTCAAAAAGTAAGTCGCCCAATGACTACATTTTTTAAGAAGCTTGTAGGCAACATGCTCGCAAGCTGCAACATCTGGAAAGCTACAGCCGATCTTTGGTCTCCTCTAGCAACTCTGGTGCTACGAACGACTGCTATTAGTCTGCAGATCGGTTGTCTGTCCGTTAGTGTATATAGACAGCAGATGGACAGACAGACGGACAGATGCGGGGACACAGCCTTCAGGAAAGCTGTCTGATAATAAGGATTAATAGCTTGCAGCTCGCGCGCCAATAATACATTTATAATTACTTCTAGCTGGCAGATCCAAAAATTGGATTAGGGGGTGGAAGTGTAGGGTGTGAGGTCCAGAAAATTTCTGAAAATTTTATGCACAACTAATGCATTTTCATGCAAAATTTTAGTTTTCTCTTGTTTTAAAATGCATCCAGTCAATAGGAGGGGTGAGGGCAGATAGGGAGCCCATTCCCTTCCCTCTTTGAATCTCCCACTGATTACTGGTACTTTTGATGAGGATGTTAGGTTTCTTAGTATTTGTTTGCATGCAACTGAAAAAGTTATGAATTTGTTTTGGTGAAAATCTGGTCACTTTCAGTTAGCATTAATGTTTGTTTTCTGAAATACTACCCAGTATGTCAAGAAAAACAACATCCACATCAGAGGTAATTATGGACATGTTGTTGAATCCAAAGTTCTGCACATTGTGTAGAATGTGGTTAGAGGTAGAATGGTGGATGTGTTGTATACTTGGTGTTAAAATTGGGAATGTGCCTGTGGGGAACTTGCATGCATTTTTGTAATTAATGAAATTTTTAATCTATTAAAAATGGGGAAAAATATGTGTGGCACCTTTCCGTGGTCGGTAAATTGGATTGTAGTGACTTTACGAACATTGCTCCACGAGACCTGTCAGTGAAGAAGGATGACGCAGCACTACAGGAAGGCAAAGACGACCAAGAGCAGTGTTATGATCTTTCCACGACAAGTCGTGTACGTGATGGGGATGCCATACAGCAGGTAATGCTGCACAATTTTTGTCTTATTTAATAACGTAAAAAACGTAACTTAACTTGCCTCATAGTTAGCATCGCCCTCTCACAGCTCTGCAACCTTCGGGTCGGTGCTCATCTTCGTTTATGAGGCCCTGACCCAGCAGTGAGTGCAAACATAACTTGAGCAGCTATATGGGAGGTAGGCCACACCTCTCCCATATACTGCCATTACGTTCCCAGTACCAAATTATATTGCTTGGTGACAGAGGCACGTGTGTGTGAACAACTTGCCCAAGGTCATTACTTAACAGTACACCAGGTGGGACTCGAACATGCAATCTCCAGGTTACAAGTTCGGCACGCTACCATTACACCAATTCCCACACAATAAATAATAAAATATCTAGCAGTAGTTTGCTGTGTTGTCCCAAGATGCAAAGTACTTTTGTTAAGCTAGGCTGCAAACATCAAAAGTTTGTCAATTTCCTGGCATAAATTTGTTCTTGTTCATATACCAGTATTTAGATTGATGTAAAATATTGGTCTAAGCTTAACAGTTTGCAAGGTGCAACTAATTTGAAACAGCGATATACTGTCAGCATCACGATAATGCAGCTACCAATGTGTGTATAGGAATAGCAGGACGTAGACTAGTAACTAGTGCTGTTACAGTTGTTGAAATCAGTATTAAAAGTTTGAAACTGTGGTTTTTTAACAAAATCAAACCAAACCGAAAACGCAGAAGAGGCCTCTCTAATGATGGTTTTGAAAGGCATCAGCTTAGTGTTACCTCTCAGATCAAAGCTGACATTGCCAAAATTGCCCGACAAAAATCTGTCGTGTGAGGGTGAGGGTGAGGCTTGGGGTGTTTGAATGAATGGAGGAGATTGTCAGTCAGTTGCTAATTAGTGCCAGACAGTGAATCACTGTTGTTTACTGCTTTCTTCAGGTCACTAATAGCTATTTTTTGTCACGTCTGTCATCTGTTTCCATCTTCTTTTTGTCTTTTTATCCCAAATATTTGTCGCTGTAATATCGTTATCACATGGCATTTGACCGTGCCATAACACCGTTTTATTAACACGTGACACATCCATTTGATTCATAAATTCCTCTACATGATTGTTGTGGATTTTTGCAGCAGGTATCAAGTCCTGGTACAGTGGCTCCTAGTACAATGGCTAGACCCACCTCAGTGCCTTCACCGCCATCAGTGTATGTTAAGTTGTTAACCAATAACCACTCTACGTTATCTAATGTCTATCTTACGAGCAAGAGTCATGGGTTCGACTTTTCTTGGGGTCACTAACAAGTGGTTACTAAGTTGTATTGATGACTCTGAGGACATGCATAAAGCTGCACAGAATTTTTTCAAAATATGTCAATATTTGTGTTATTTTCAGTGATGTGTAAAAAATATGCATGCTTCTGGCGACAGCCAGCAAAAAATTAGGGATGGGGCAGCGGAAATTTTTTTTATTATTTATTATTATATTGTGACGTGTAATTATACCCAACAATCATAAAAAACAAACTGACACACTAAATAGTATTATGATACTCACAAGAACTTAAGCAAAGATACTGCAACATTTCAGGCTAGATGTAAACAGTAATTTCAAGTAAAATTTTGAAAACATACTGAAAACTGCACTGATATTTTTGAAGGTCCAATAAAAATGTTAGGGATGCAGGTTTTTCTAGGGGTGGACGACAGCCAAAAGCACGCAGATTTTTAAACCCTGATCTAGCTGACAGAAGGTTGACTGCCAGGGAAGAAGGGAAGAGGGAGACCAAAAGAAATGCTACTGAGCTGGCTACTGGAGACACGTGAGGAGGACATGGATTATTCACAACTCAAGGAGCTGGCACAGGAGAGGGCAAGATGGTGTCGATAGAAAACGAAAACCTGCCCACAGGGCAGAATACAACAGCAGCAGCTGACAGAAATCAACACTAACAATTTTAAGCATAGCCTCTTTTGTTGATTTGATTTGGAAAAATTGTACCAGGAGCAACAGTGACTGTTTTTACTACTAATTTCATTGGATGTTACAGTCAGGTTTGTGCTAATGATATTGCAGCACTGCATACCCCGGTGATTACGACTTCCAGGTGTCACTCAGTGTTCAGAGCAAAGAGACAAAAGCTGTCGACTGGATCGTAAGCTTTTCTTGGCCATTTTTTCAACTGCAGCTTTTTCTAACTACACTGCTGTCTGTAGTAGTCAGTAAGAACTTAATGTGGCATTTGATTACCAGTAGATGAAAAATTTATGCCACTGTTGTTAGCTGTCAGTTTTTTTTGTTAATTTGTGTGTCATGATTAATGATTATCAAGGTTTGATGCATATTCTCTAGTTGAAATGGAAAAAATGAGAATGTCGTCTTTAGCGTTTATTCGCATTTTAGGTGTACGTGTGCACATTTCTCTGCTACTACTGTGTGTAGCAGTACAACTTTTAACAAAGTGCTTATCGAGCACGATAGCAGGGCTCTGATATAGGCACTAACAGTTGCCTCCAAATACAGATAAAGCACAAAATTAAAACAGTTGCAGAAGAATAGTGTAATTACTACTGAAGAAGACTAATTCTGCTAAATCCAACCAAACTGCAAACAGCTAACTTACGTTATTGGTGAGAGGAAAGTTGCATAGTCTTAATATGGTTTATAGTATTTGTATGGTTTGACTATTGTATTGGTGATGTGCAGTACTCGGAGAAGTTGCATAAAGTATTCGTTCGATTCGAAGCATCCTGCCCGTTTTTATTCTCATCGTCTCGTAGAACGCCAAGTTTTTGTATCATTCGTGCGATGCCGATGTTCGTACGTCCACAACACATGCAAGAGGTCGTTCGTCGATGTCCGCACCATGCCGGGATGGTGGCGACGTTTAATAATAGGGATGGGGGACCACCTTCGGACCATCTGATTCGCTGTGACCACAAGCTGGCGACATACTGCGAGGACCCACATACGGGCTTTCACAGCATTGTTGTGCCTTATGATGTACCCACAGGTACGTTAGAAGCTTTGACATTTGGATATATATTGTGCTAAATTGATGAGTTAAAAGGAGTCGGGAGTTATTTAGTGTTTATTTGGAGTTTTAACTCGGGGTTCTTTGAGGTTACTAAAATTACTGGTGCTGGATTTATTATTTGTAAACATTTTCCATAAATGGTGATAGTGAATGCAATCTCTATAGCTGCCTGTAGGCAGATCTGTTGGCTCAGGCTGTTCGGTATATAATAACTGACCACTTAAGTCAAATCCGCCTTCCACCTTGCCAGAGTAGGAAGGTCATCCAGTATTGACTTTTTTGTCTGGGTTAAAGCAGGGATGGTTACATGTGTTGGGTGGCGGGTAACATTGCAGCTGTGGCATAGCTCTGAGATGACTCTTCTTCACTTTTTTATTTATTTATTCCACTCTGTTTGCGTGTGGTCTGTGTAAAAGCTGACACTGATTGGATGACTTTATACCTAAATCAGTTTACTTTTTTTATTGAGTGCCAGGCTTAGGTCATTTTTTGTGTTTTATGTTCCATGTTGGGTTTTTCTGTAAAGGTTAAACTTCCAGTTACGTTATTATGTGTTTCGCAAAATAATCTTATTGTGTGTTGAGTGGGACATTAAATTTCTACTCACTCACTCATTGTGCCAGTTGTCTTAGCTGACACTCAATGCTGAGATGTATCTCCTTTAGTTCTTTATTTATAGCTCGCCTCTGTGTGTGTGTGGTTTGTGCAAAAGCTGGGTCAGACCGTAATCATCGGACGTCTTATGCGTATTAGTTTGTGTTTTTCGTTTTGTGCCAGTGGTCACAACTATAGCTCTTAGATGGGTCTCTGTAGTCCCTTCATTTAACTAATCTACTTTATTTGTGTGTTTCATCTGTGTGATATTTTTCAACACAATTTAATGATCCCTTCAGCAATTTATTAGGGATTAAATGTACAAAATTTTATTTAGATTCATTCAGATTTGACATTTCAATTGTACAATATCTAGGGGGTTCCTTTTTTCTGAACACAGTGTACTTTGTCTGTATGATCTGTGTAAAGCCGACACGAACCAGACGTCGTACTTGTATCAGTTCATGTGCTTCTCATCGTGCGTCGGCGGGCTCAACCGACGTCCGTTCCAAGTAGTGTTCACACTCGAGGATGGTTCTTCTGGTCAAGTCCTTGGCCGCTCTGCCATGGAAGTCAGGATCTGTGCGTGTCCTGGACGTGATCGTCAGACCGAGGAAAAGAACTTGCTGGCTGGTGGTTCGATGTGTCATTCTAGACCGCCAGTGTTTTCATCTGCAACATCTTCATCATCATCATCAGCAGCAGCAGCAGCCAGTACAACCAGTGGTGGTTCTGGTGAAGGTCCGGCAGCCAAACGTCAGCGATCGAATGACAATGCTGACAACATCTTCACTTTATCAGTGAGTAGAGAGTTACAGTTTAATACTATGTTTAGCGTTTATGTTTTAATATTATGTTTTACAGTATGATCCTTTCGGCGACCAAGTGCAAATGTCAGCTTTTGAATAACAATTCTTTATTGCATCCTGTTCTCCAATAGACAGCATTCTGAGATTAATGACTGTCTGGAGGATAACGGGGAAGATTATTAGAACTGCCATATCTGTTACATATGCATGCTTATGATGGCGAGTTTTCGCAGTATTAGGTTTAGGTCGATTGTGTATTTTATGTTTAAAGGTTAAACTTTTTGTTTCATTATTATGTGTATGTGCAATTTTGCCTGGAAAGGCCATCCCCGAAATGATCTATGCTGTGTCGGGTAAGATGTTAAACCCTACTCACTCACTCTTTACTTTATCAATGTAGAGCAGTGTTTTTCAACCGGGGTTCCGCGGAACCCAAGGGTTCCGCTACCATATGCCAGGGGTTCCGCAGCTGGTCAGTAAAAAAAATAATAAAAATAACCTAGCATGCAAAATTACGTCAAACCAAGCCATTAAAGCGTAGCTCCTTATGCACCGATCATGCTTAGTCCAAGTTAGCCCCTCTCACCGTCTACTTTGGATGCAGTGTTGGATATTTTTCTTGTTGTTAACGATGTTAGAATATTTGCATTGAACATCGAACACTAATTTACTAGTGTCAGTATTATGAAATCGTGTGTTTATTTA
>Ga0209367_1000243_pt1 | contig 46633 bp, 24 predicted proteins | sample WorMetLIZISLAND2_FD_187412 | JGI IMG/M metagenome (GOLD analysis project Ga0209367, IMG submission 187412) | Marine gutless worms symbiont microbial communities from Max Planck institute for Marine Microbiology, Germany - Olavius geniculatus... ... | reverse complement strand
GTAATTAACCTAGGACCCTACCTCTCACCATTACTAAGATACAGCAACTTATTGGCCAAAAATCGCAAATTTTGCCCACCCCCCTCTCATTTAGCGCCCTCGTTCGGGGTGACCCCCCCCTTCGAATTTATGGAAAAGCTTTACGGTTCCTGAAACTAGAGTCTTTCAGGCAGACGACAATGAAGATTTGGTGATTCTAGCTTGCATCGTTTTTGACTGATCCACCCGTGTGACGGACGGACAGTTGGACAGAATTGCGATGGCTAAGACGCGCTGCGCGTAAAAACGCTACAGCCACCAGACAGGAATGTGAGGGCGCTAAAGCATGACCTGCCTTCTGTATGACGTCGGACCTATCTCCTAGTCTTACTGACAATTATTTATAGCTGTTCATTCATTCATCACCTTAACCCGTCGCCTACATGCTGTTTTGGCTGTCCAGACGAGTTGGGCTGCGGGCTGGGCTTATATAGTGTTAGTTGGCCTTTGACTTTTGCTAACGCCCCGTGCAGCGCTGAGCGCAGTCGCTGAGACTGTTTGTTGCTCTGTCCGTGCTATCTGGGCTTCAGTCGGTAGCGGTTCAGCGGTTAAGACACGGGTAACGTTTTGCTCGTTCTGTCAAAGCCAGTGTCGTGACGGTGACGTGTACGATTTGCTTTTGCTGGTACGCTGAACTTGTGTGTATTATAACTAACTCTGTTAATGCGTGCTTGTGCATGCTGGTTTGCGCGGCTCAGGTGGCTGCATCCGGTTTTATTGCCAGATCCTACTGATTGATAATTGACGTCTCTTAAACCTATCAGTTACCGGCACTGAAGCACGGCTAGGTTGTCGTTGGTCTGTTCGTTTGTGCCAGCTTTATAAAAGGTAAAGGTTGTGTATAGCTGTTGATAGGAAACCCATCATAGAGCTGCGGAGCGTCGCCTGCCATATGGGGTCACACAGTGTTAGCTGCCATCCGTCGCAGTTGAATGCGCCCTGCCTTAAACCAAGCCGGACAGAACGTTGCACCCAGTTACAACATTGAAGGATATTTTCACGCAGAAGTCTAGCAGACATTTCTGGAGGTGACTTGGAAGGTCGAGGACATTCGTCGACTTGAAAAGCCGTCCCTGATAGGCCCCTAGTGAATATCCAGCAGCACTATTGCGACGACTGATGTATAAAGTGCACAGTATTAATCAGCGATCCAAAGAAGCAATTGAACTTTTGTGGATTGTGGACCATGCGTGATCCTTTACCGTTAGGATATTGGGCGTAAACTTAAGACAGCGGTGCTTTCGATCGCCAGGTGGCAACACCGTCCTAGGCGGAGGTTTCAGGGCTGTGGTCGCCTGTAGTGGATGGATTAGACTGTCTTGTCTGGGTTGATAGATTGGATATAGGGCCTAGTGTATGGTGATCTCTGGTTGCGCGTTGGCGGCGTCGGTTCAATATGGATATGCATTCTACCCGTGGCGTTGCTTGCTTTGCGTGCGTGCACGGCATGCAGTTATTATTGTATTCTGCATGTATGCCCGGTCTATTCTATTCTATACAGCGACTAGCTGTTATAACGCGGCGGACCGGCGTATAGCTGCAGGGCACGTGGCCGACCGCATGCCAGGTAGTCAGTTACACTCACTAATCAGCAAGAGGAGAGAGTAAGTTCTTTACCTCCTCAGTCTAGTCTTTCTCTTTCTCTGCACACGCCTTTGGTGGTCGGCGGTCGTCATACCGCGTAGCATCATCGATTTTTTTCTAGTTTTTTTCCTGCACTTTGGTGTTTGAATGCTCCGTTACTAGCAGGCTGTTGTAAGTTGATCTTTGATCATTCGATGCTGCAGCTGCTGCCGTAGCGACTTAGTTAATTACCTGCAGTATATGCAATGGCGCAACCGTTTTTTTGTTATTTTTATTATATTTTTTCAACATTTTCATTTTATTAATTAAGTGACAAAGTATTCTACTTAATATTTTGTGAAAAGTCACTTGGCGGATATGTGCACTCTCACGAGCACTTTAGCTACACCTGTATATGGACGGTGATTAATTGCAGTTAAGCTCAGAAGAACTAATTTCATGGTAACATGTGAAATTGTAAAGGTATTTAGTTGCCAGTCCATATTATAGCAAGACAGAGCTTGGCAAATGATTGATCCAGCTTGCTGTGCTGTGCTGTATTGCAGTTCTCAAAGTCTTAAGAGTTGATTGACATCAAAGGATGAGTGCACCATCAGAGTTTCAGCTGAACCAGACATCAGACGGCTTGCATCAGCCGCCTTCGCCTCCAAGCCGTCTCAAGCCAGATATCTACCAGAGTCTGGATGTCTTCAAGAACGTCGACGAGCATGCTATCGTGGTAAGTTTGAGATTCCACTTTAACATAGTGAGGTTACTTCTTTGTTTATTAACTTGACCTTGACTTTGACCTTGATTCATCCCACATCAATGTGGACACTCCAACACCATCTGTGTCTGTCAAGAGCTGCCACCTTTGCTTCTTCCCAGGTGAACCCCATTTTTGTAGGTCTTTGTTGACTGTGCTTTTCTAGTTTGTTCTTGGCCGACCCGTTTCTCTTCAGTACTTCCTAGTACTAAGTACAATCATAGTATGATAATTGCCATGTATGCTTTTTTGAGCTGAATTTTGTTGGAAAAAATGTTTTTCATGAACGTGTTTTTCTGTTTGTCTGTCTGTGAGCAAAGTGTGCACAGAAATTATTTTTGTGCAACTGCTAGTGAAGACAATTTTTTTGTTTCATTTTACCAGTATTTTGCTTGTTCTGGCGTAGGAGTCAAGAAAGGATTATGCTTCATTCCGTGATCTGATATGGAACTTGGCATTCCGGGAAAATTTCAATGACTTGCAGAAAGCAAGGTATAGACATTGATGTTCTTATTAGAAATTTAATTTCCAGCACCCATCATGTGACTCCAATGTATTATTATTGGTACGAGTAGCAATCGTTCAGGATAGTGGCCAAAATTTGTGGTTGTGGGTTTACTATTTACAGAAGTGTTTTCTGCCAAATGGGGGAATCAAAATGGCTAATATTTGTTGAAGTATATGGCTAAGAATTTTGACCAATATGCTGTCATGTCTTGGAAACGGTGTGAGATAGGATTTCGTTTACTTTTATGTGAGCACTTTATTGGAGTGGAAAATGGAAATGGATGACCTTGAATAGCCATTATGCCACAAATTGCACTTTGCACTGAGTGCAAACGTTTTGGGAGCACGCCTGCGTGGGAATTAATGTAGATAAAACTGCTGTTATATGCAGTCAGACTAGTTGAAGGACTCTATAGTTTTTTGATGAGGTAAGGTTTGTATAATTGTGAGGATTGTCTGGAAAGGTGGCAGTGTGGTGGTGGAGGAATATAAAGTGGTAACGGACTAGTTTGTGATGATGCAGTAGCAGTGGCTGAACTTTTTGTGCTCAATTTTTATGACATGTGTTACTGCTGTCTCATCAGAGATGATACCAAGTATCTATTAAATTGCAGTTTACAGGTGTTTACAACAATTTGATGAAACTTTCTTGCATAAATTAAATATTTCTTGTTTTGTGTTGCAGAGTAATTTTTCGTTGGATGACCTGTCGTGACTTTGCCACGATCAGTTTCTCGGACGAAGTGAAAGCAGGTTCACCGGAGTATCTGCTCATGGCATTCAAGTCGGCAAAGACCACCTATGCTCGCATCTTTGAATGTTTGTGTCGGTCAGTGGTTTGATGTTTATTTCAAATTATTTGTGAAAAATTGTGCCTGCCCAGATTGATTTAATAACTGTCTGAAGTTTCATGCTTAATACCTTTTTATTGTTAATATCTGATGAACAGTATGCCATTAGTGATACACTTCTGTGATTGGACAATGCTGTTAGCTTCAGCTGCTTGTTTTTTCACTTCTTTCAATGAACCATATTATTTGTGAACTAATCTTTGGAGAGTCATTTCTAAATTTTTTATATATACATTTAATTTTATACTGTTTTAAATATAGAGTAGTATAATAAGTGTTTTTTAATCTATTTACTTTACTGATAGTACTTAATTGTGGCAGAGGATGAATGACATGATGGGTTTGATCTCAGAATTGAAAAAACTGAAATCTAAGCTAAAAAGTCTGTTGATTTTTGACTTGACTGAGTTTCTACTTTCTTGTTAAAGCATAGAATATTTAAAATTTTTTAAATGTGTAGGTTTTTTCTGTTTCAAAAACTTACTGTAATAAAATGTTTCACTATAAGTGGCACGTGAAACTGAAACTGAGTTCACGCAATAACTGCTGTTGTTGCAATGCAGCAATGCTGGTCTGGCATGTGTGACAATCACTGGCTGGGCAAAGGGCGTCGACTACCGCCCCGGAGTGGCAATAACCAGCCAGCCGCTCAACCACAGCTGGAATGCTGTCTACGTCGATGGAGACTGGCAGCTGGTCGACAGTCACTGGGGCACACGTTTCCTGCAGTCGGAGAGCAACGTGTCAGAGAACCTGGTGTATGAGTTTGATGATTTCTACTTCCTGACAGACCCGGAGCAGTTGGCATACACCCATCGACCCCAGGAGTCCATCTGGCAGCTGCTTGCTCAGCCACAGACTGCAGACCAGTTCGAGGATTACCCACTTGTCAAGTCCTACTTCTTCACCAACAAGATGCATCTTCTGCCAGGCCAGAACCGCGGCGTCATCCATGCTAAGAGAGGTAGGCAGCAAATAGTTAGTATTTGTTGTGTTGTCAGTTTTTCCATCTGTGCCATTCACATAACTGTATTATTTACTGCTGATTGCTTGCACCAGGAATGTGCACGAGATCTTTTAAGTCGAAGCCAAGATGAACCCATGATGCATAGCTCTGAGACCGAGACAAGGAGCATTTTGTCTCAGATGAGACTTAGATAGGATTTTAGCACATTTTCAAGACTTTCTCAGGATGAAACTATGAGACCAAAACCACATACTACATGTTACTACTTTTGATTTTCGTTTGAACTGTCGGATTTCCTGTAGTTTTAACAGATTAGGATGAGTAGTGAGTTACATTTACCAAGTGCCTTTACTGATACAATGTACATCGTCAAAGCAGTGAAAAATGAAATGATTCACTACAGACTGTATAGGATGTGCTAAAAAGCTGCATTTTCTATGCAGATAAATATGATTTTTGTGCATTTACTTTCAATATCTGTACAGTCAGTTTGTGTAAGTTTTTTTGTTATAAATCAGTAGAGTTCACTCAGTTTTTTTATATTATATGCATTGAGTATATTTGTGAGCTGTGACAGATTGTTGCTTTATTAATTATAGCTGTTTTATGTGACAATTTTGTTGGATAAAATAGCAGCCGTAGCTCAGTGGCTAGCGTAGTAAGTGTGTTGATTTCTGCTGTCGGTGTTGGGAAGGGTGTCCAGCAAAAATGTTCCCAGACACTAATAATTATAACTCCAGTTTAGGTCTTAGTCGTAATTGCATTTTACTTTTCTTTGCATCGGTTATACTTGTGTTATCCAGGTTTGTTGCTATATGATATAAATGACTGTCGCATCATAAGATGTATGTTAGCATCCCAGTGTTTGATACTGGTGTAGGAATCTGTGCACTTTCGGTGGGGTTTACCGGCAGTACAGGATTTACCTTTAAGCTTCTGCATGGAGAAAAGATGTCGGAAACTTTCGGTCGCAATGAGCTCAGTCGCTACGTTATTCAGGTTAGTGGCAGATGTCAGTGATGTGTCCTCGTCATTGTGATTGGTACATCGTGCAATGCAAGCTGCAGTTAGGTCGAAGCTGAGATGTTGCATTAGTTACATATCAAATATTGAACATTATTTATAGTTTTGCATCGATATGAAAGCAGAATTTACCATTGTCAGTGATCTGATCGTCATTGTTTTGCCTCGTGTTAGCATAATTTTTTTATGTGCTTGGTGTTGGCCTCAAAAGAATACTTCTTAGAATTGTCTTTGACCTTGGTCTTAAAGTCCTTGATAACATTGTTGGCTCATGTTCCGAACTGGTGTTGTTTTTAGCTGGCAAAGTAATTGTTAATTTCATGTTGATGCTTTATTTTGCATACTCTCTATAAATAGTGTTTTCAGTAATACATGTTTGTGGACAGGAAGCGAAGGATGATTCGGTTGAGTATCGTTTCCGTCTGCCATGTCGAGGTGACTTCTTCCTTATTATCTTTGCTCATCTTGAGGCCGACAACGTTCCGGTGTCTGACAATGTCTTCAAGGCAGTCTGCGAGTTCAAGATTGTTGCTGGGCCTGATGTGCCGGACAAGGTGGAGCCATTTCCCAGCTGCTCAGACCTCACGTGGGGACCGGACACCTTTGTGAGCACGTACGGACTGATGCCACGTAAGAAGAAGGCTCTGCTGAAAGCGCCATTGGGCCGAGCCGACGCATCATTTGACAAGAGTCGGCCGGGCATCAGAGTCTACGCTCGACTGGTCAAGGATGGAGTTCCCGACTCTGAACTACGCTCTGCTGTCGGCGTTAAGAATGACAACGACAAGGTTTGCTGAATGATAATTACTGCTAGAAAATGCATATTTAGTTACGATAATTCAGTATAGTCTCATGTATGACTTCTAGGGCCCAACCTATTTCACAGAAAAAAATGCTAATTACATGCACATTGTTAAGGAAAAACACAAATTACGTGGAAATTACGCAGAAGGTTAAAATGGCTTAAAATTGTTGTAACTTTTCATGCTACACGTGCGTAAAATGAAATGTCAGTGGCAGGATCCATGTATATTGTAATGCAGATTTAGCAGCGGCTCTGCCATTTAAGCAAAAAGTAAATCAGCTGAAAATAGTATGCAAATATTTTTCGTAAATACCCAAAAATTGTGCAATAAGCATTTAGAAATGACCTAAAATTCAGAAAAGAATACAAAAATCTTTGAGTATCACACAATTTCACGGACGTTTTTAATTACACAGAAGCCTGCCAATTACACGGATCGTGTCACATCTGTGTAATCGTGAATTTGTTTGGGCCTTAATGATTGCTGCTTTGAACGGCGATATTTGTTTTGCAGAGCTGTGACTGTTTGTGATTTGCTGCGGTAATTGATTGGTTGGCTAGGAGAGTGGTCTACTGATAATCTGAGTGTTTGTAAATAATGAGTATTTTAAAATTGAAAATACAAAGCATCCGAAGTTGAAGGTTTGCATTCTTTTTTAAAGTAGAAGGTTGTTGGGTTATTGAAAGGAAATCATTTACATTTAACTTGTGCAGTATGATGAAATTTTCATCCAGGAGTGGTGCTCAGTTAATTACCGGTAAGCAAAACTTGCCTAAAACAATAATGTAGTGAACTGTACATAAAAGAACATTTATTAGCACAAAATTGAATTTTCTTGTGGGTCAAAGCTCTTCTCAGGACATTGTTGGAAGAAGCTTGCTTCTTATAGTAATGATAATGGATTTTTTATTTCCGTTTCTGATTAAGCTGTTTGCATTATTTGATGTTTAATTGTTCATTGTTATCACATAACAACAAACTTTATGCATGTTTTTTCAGGTTTCTGTAGAAGTGCGTCTTCCGGCAAAGGGTGAGTACGGTCTGGAGGTGTTTGCGAATGATCCGGAGAAAGAAGGAGACATGTTTACGCATGTCTGCCAGTACCTGTGTTTCTACTCTGATGGAAGAACGGAAGACTTGTATGGGAAGGTGCCGGGCAAGGTACCCAAGAAGCGTGCCAGCATCTTTGAAATCAAGGAGATTACGGCAGCCGATTTGGACAACGTAGCTTCGCCGACGCTTGAAAATGGTGAAACGTCTTTTTTCTCAATTCACCGTCTGCCTTTATTTTTTTCAGGTTTACTCGTATTTTGTTTTTGTACAATTTCTGTAACTCTTATCGGAATTTTCAGAGATGTTCAGCAGTGTAAAAAGCTGCAGATGACAAATGCAAAGTAGCAGCATTAGATTTTTTTGTTCGAAGTTGTCACTCAGTTGAGCCTGCCACAGTATGCAGTCGCCAGTCGTGCTGTTTAGCCTAATGTGTTTGGTGGGGTTTGCCACCACAGATCAGCTGAGATGGTAGATATTATTTAGGTTTTAAATTTAAACTTTGTAATCTTAATCTTAACACTAACCTCAGCCCGAGGCCTGTAGTTAATCTGCGGTGCCGCAAATTGGTCTGAAGTTTAACAAGAAATTTGTGAGCTAATGCTCACAAGACGCGCGAAAGCCTATAGAAGTTTCTTTTCACAAACTGTCAGTCTATCTCCAGCCATTTCATCGCAGTTCATTCGTGGAGTGTGCGTTGCAGCCGAAGATTGAAAAAAATCAATAGAACCCTTAATTTTGGAAGTTCAGGGTCTTTCAAAGTCATAGATGTTGATACGACTGAAAAGCTCGTCATTAGTGCTTGTTGTGATAGGCAGCATGCCCATGCCTATCTGCAACCGTGTTCATGAAAGACTGGCCAACAATTTCTCAGAAGTTAAGAATTGATCGATGAGTAGTATGATCGTTGGCTTTAAACTAACTATATCACGGTGAAAAATCAAACTGAGCTGCCTAAAACTGCATCCCTACTAATAACTGCCATCATATACGGCACAATCGTAAATTAACACAATGCGACTAATGGACAAATTGCACTTTTGAAATGAAAAAAGATTGATAATTTTCTTTGTATATTTCTAGCGTAACTGAGCGCCATGCCAGCATCCAAAAACTGAAGTTTTAAAATCAAGATAAAGCTTAGTATATGCACAACTGGAAGGCTGCGATAAGCCGAGGAATTTGGACAATTTTGCCGCGGTGAGCCGCGGAATTTTGCGAACTGGCCCGCAGAATTTGGCAAAATTTACTTCGGACAACTGTGGTCCCCAGTGATTAATAGTAATATAGTAGGCTCTATCTCGCACCATTATTAAGATACGGCAACTTATTGGCTAAAAATCACAAATTTTTCCCACCTTTTTCTCATTTAGCGCCCTCGTTGGGGGTGACTTTTTTAAATTTATGGAAAAGCATTACGGTTCCTGAAAGTAGAGTCTTCCAGGCAGCCAATGGTGAAGAAGATGAAGATTTGGTGTATCTAGCTTGCACCGTTTTTGACTGATCCACCCGTATGACAGACGGATGGACAGACGGACGGACAGAATTGCCATGGCTAAGACGCACTGAAAGCAGTAGCTGCTTTTGCTCGTAAAAACTAAAACATCCCAGCTGGTATGTGGTGATCTGTGGTATTTAGACAGATCGTGTTTGGTGTGGTGTTCTCTGTAGCTTCGTCACCTTTTTGCCTTGTCACAGAAATCAGTTTATTACTAGCAACATTTCTAGGTAATTAGACCAATGAGTATGGACAAGCACCTCGGTACCTCGCCGATCATATCAAGCCAGCCATCGAAGTTGCATCGTGACATCAACTACGTTCTGCCAACCGACACCGGCTAATCGTACCCCGCTGTCGACTCAACACGTACGGACGTCGGGCTTTTCCAGTTGCTGGTCCGATGGTCTGGAACTCGCTGCCAGATGAACTCAGAGATCCAGCGTGTGACATTGACAGTTTCAAACAGTTCTTTAAAACAATGCTGTTCAGTCAGTACTAGTGTGACAAGCGCATTAGAGGTTAATTTTAACAATATGCGCTATATAAGTTTACATTTTACTTTACTTTACTTTACTTTACTTTACTATATAGGAAACCGAGCTTTGTCTTTACTGTTGCACTGGCAGATTTTTTGTCAGATGCTAACACTTCTATGATAGACTTAGCAGTACTAAAGATAGCTCTCCTTTGATTTCTGTAATGAACACATTAAAACTTTCAGCCTATCTGCAAGTGTGATGTTAAACCGTTAAATGGCCATTTCCCCAGCTTTTGGAGCCCATTTGAAAACTTACTTGAATTGTGTGAAGCATAATGTTGTATATGTAATGAGTTTTTTGTGCATACAGTGAAAGAGTACAGCGCTGCGTATCCGTTCGGAGAGAATGTGGAAGCTGAAGAGATAGTTCCGCTGCATGAGGCCGTGGAACCGGAGGAGGAGTATCAGCCTCATTCTGCTGACCTGTACATAGGTAACATTGAAGACAAGCCTCCGGAGGATTTCCAGGTTGTTGCTATTGAGTCGAAGGATGTAGCAGCAAAGCCAGATGCTTCAACATTGTCGACCCACAAGCTCTTCATTAACACTACTGTCTTTGAGCATGTTGACACCCATGCATTGGAGGTTTGTTCTCTTGGTTTTTTTGGTTTTTGTTTTTTTCCACCCAGCAGTTTTTACCCGTGAAAGCAGAAACTGCTATAGCGTGTCTTAGCCGTCGCAATTCTGTCCATCTGTCTGTCTGTCCATCACATGGGTGGATCAGTTAAATCTTTACCATTGGCTGCCTGGAAGACTCTAGTTTTAGGATCAGTAAAGCTTTTCCATAAATTCGAAAGGTGTCCCCCGAGCGAGGGTGCTAAATGAGAGGGGGTAGGGAAAATTAGCGATTTTTAGCCAAAAAGTTGCTGTATTTCAGAAACAGTGAGAGATAGGGCTTAGGTTACTATAATCACTAATACACGGGCTTTCGGTTGACACTGAAAGCAATAACCTTGAATGACCTTGAACATTAAAATGGGCTTTTTGTTTGTTTGGCGATTTTTGGCTGCGAGACATTTCAGGAACAAATTGCGCCAAAATCACCACAGACAGACCAGGACAAGCTGCATATAAATTAAATTTTTAGCATTGAACGTAAATTTTAATGGCCCAAGTCTCAACCTTCTATGTTCAAGGAAATCTGCACATGAGGGCATCAAAGAGCGGTACCCCTTATAATTCGTTATTTTACCGATGTTGACCAGTGTAGCATGAAAATGGTTACAGATAGGCATGAACATGCTGCCTATCACAACAAGCACTAGTGACGAGCTTTTTGGTCGTATCAACATCGATGACTTTGAAAAACTTCAAACTCCCAAAATAAGGGGTTTTATTGTTTTATTGGCAATCTTCGGCTGTTGCGCACACTTCAAGAGTGAATTGCGACAAAATGGCTGGAGATAGACTGATACAGTTTGCGAACAGGAACTGCTGTAGGTCCACCTGTCCTTCCATGCAGTTGTCTGTCCAATGTTTACATGAGATGAGCTTACACTGCAAGCTGCATAGACCTACTGCATGAGTGAGAGAAGGTGCGCTGCCCCCCACCAAGGCCAGTGCTCTTGTCGGTCCATCCCATCTCTGTAGTAGCCTAGGCACCCTTACCCATGAATTACTGCTGCTGCTGCTGCTGCAGGTCTCTCACTTTGATTTGTTGTAAAATCACTGCTGCGCAATAAATTGTCGTTCATCCAGTTCAGTCAATGCTGATGAGAGTTAGTTCACCATCTGGTGTCTTAATGTCACAGAGATTGTGGTACAATTCGTGCAGTCCTGTTGAGGACGTGGGAGAACAGGGAGTTAAGTGTGAATGTCATGAATGCTTTTTTTGCGAGAAATAATATTCTCAAAAATTAGCATCCCTAATTACTTCATCGTGCTATAATTTATGGAACAAGAAAAATTGAAGAAAATTTAATCAGCTGCCATATTTTGTTGATTTTGAATTACTATTTCTTCAGCTACAACTGGTACAAATTTTGTGTAAATTGATCAACATTTGAATGAATTATGAAAAAAAACAAAAAGGGGCCCCTTCTTTATGAAACGCCGTGTAGTGTTTCATTTACTCATACACTCGCCAGAAGGTGTGATCGGTCTCGTGCAGCCATATTGGCTGAAAATCACAAACTTTCCATACCCCCCTGTCATTTAGCATCCTCGCTCGAGGTGATCCCTTTCGAATTTATGGAAAAGCTTTACTGATCTTCCAGGCAGCTGATGGTAAAGAATTGGTGATCCTAGCTTGCACTGTTTTTGACAGATCCAACCATGTGACAGATGGACAGAATTGCAATGGATAGGATGCACTACAGCAGTAGTTGCTGTTGCACGTAAAAACAATGTGCTTTCATGGCTAACAGCAACCTCTAAATGCCTACCGGCTTGTCTTAATGCTTAGCACACACATTGTTTGCTGTTTGCACATTGTTCGTAAAACAACTTTATGTGCGGCATATATTTTTACTCTGTGTAATAATTCATATATGTTTGTCCGCAAGGTGATACTTATATGGCATTTCTGGATACTGGATAGGTCAGTTAATTATTTATGAGTTTGGCATCAGTAGGAGCTGCAGCTTGTGCACTAATTGTGTTAAATCTCACACTGGTTCGGTCTGTGATATGTGTTCACTGGGAATGAATGAGTATTGCAGTAAGGATGTTAAAGTTTAACTGTTTTTCTCTTGGCTAATTTAGACTGTTGTTCTGTGTATCATTTTTGAAGTCAGCAACTTCAAGTCAGTGAATTATGTTGGAACTAATGACATAATGTGAAATGATGATGTGACAGGTGTCAAAAATGGAGGAGTTGTCTTTCCGTGATATTTTATGGCACTTGGTCTACGCTCGTAAGCTGCAAAACCAGTTGGATATTGCCAGGTACTACATATGCATTTAATTTGTGCATTCTGCTCGCTGGAAGCTGTTTTCAAAGATGCTGCAGATGCTGCTGCATTGCCAGCATTCATTGTGGTCCTGATGTAAACAGGATTGTGCTTGTTTTACTAATTTAGATTTATCAGTTATACTTTTTACTAATGAGTTAATTAAACCTGCAGTTTGATTTAGTACAGTTCAGACCATTCTTTAGTAGTGTTTGACAGTTGTTGTTAAGTTAATGTTAAGTTAAGGTAATTGACAGTTGAGAAGGGAATTAGTAGTTGGAAACTGAAGAAGGTTGTTGTTGCCATTGTGACTGAAGGTCATCAGATTAAGTGAACTTGTGCAATCTGCTTATTATTCTTATTGCTGATTTGTAATGTTGTAGTTAATGCTTGGCTCGCCTTGGTCTTGCTTAGTGGACTTCGATTATTGGATAATGAGCAATTTGCTGCTATTGATTCTTGTCTTTTGTAGCTTAACAATTAACATCAGTTCTGAATGTTTTTGTGTAGTTCTTGGACTTTTTTTGCTTCTACTATTGTACCATATTAAGTTCAATTAATTTGGCCCATAATGAGTTTTACCTATTTTGTATTTTGCTCTTCTTTTTTTTGACTTAGTGTGCTATTTGTCTGACAATATTGCTTGCATGTTTTAGAGCGATATTCCTCTGGCTGTGTTCGAAAGATCTGTCAAAGCTGCAGTTTCCAAATCCGGAAAAAGGCTCTCCTGAGGAGGTTTTGATGAACTTGCAGCAAGGCTACACAACATATGCTCGTGTCTATGAGATGCTCTGCAGGTTTGCACTTTGCACCCAGCCAACTGTCCACAAGCTATCACACCCAATAGATGAGTTCAATTGTATATAAATCATTTTCAGCTGACCATACTTTGCCAGAGGTCAAGATATTGGTACGGTTGTTGTTCGTCCATCCATTTGTCCGTCATCGTTCGTCATCTGTAACGGTTGTGTTGTGGCTAAATTTTAGGTTGTAGCCACGTTCCTTACACTTAGGCATGCAGGATATTCAATGGAAAACTGGCTGTATCTCGGAAACGGTGGGAGACAGGGCCATGGTTGCTATTAGTCGCTAATTAGAAGTGGCATATACCATTTTAGATGAGATAGAAATCATTGACCTTGGATGACCTTGAAGGTTGGTACATGGTATTGCAGCTAAATGGTGGGACATAGGGCCGAGGTTGCTATTGATCACTAATAGGAAGTGGTATATTGGCTATAACTCTATAGTTTGTAGCGTGTTTTCCCTAGCAAGGTGTTTTTACTGCGAGAAAAAGTAGGCTTACCTGCGTTCGATATTTGCGTTGGTTATGGAGTGTATATATCGCCTGGCGAGATGGCCACATGCGACATCTGCTATATACTAGCATTGATTGTAGCTTTCGAGACAGCGTTTTGTTAACATAGCGTGCATGAAACTTTGTCACCTCTGAGAAATTGCTTTTTCTCCTTGACTGGAAGTTGGACACTGGGCTTCGGACATAGGCGGTACGGTCGGCTTTCTTTAGCGACAGCTGGGCTTCTTGTTTGTTGATGTTGCTTTTGCGAAAGTATTTTCCATGTGATACATAGCTGTGTCAGTTGTTTGAAACATTGTGATGGTTTTATTTCATTAGGTATCATATCTTAAACAGGGTACTTTAATAAGTTGGTAGTTATTGTGGATTTATTTATTGAATACTTTGGTTAATTTTTGATATGCAGCAGCTATCACTGTCCACATTAGCAACTGCAGTGTTGTTTTTATCATCACCACAAAGTTCTCTCTGCTTTTGTGTTCCTACAATAACTCATGAACTGCTGGACTTAGCTTGATAAAATTTTGCATGCACATGTATCTTGACAACCTCTGGAATATTGTATCAAGGTCATATGTCAAAGGTCAAGGTCACAATGTTTTTTTGTTAATTTTTGTGTGCATGATATCCATGTACAGTACTCAGCCTTAAGTGAGGGTTTTACTAGTTTCTGTTGTTTCTGCTTGGGTTGAATGTTAGCAGCTGAGTAACAAGAATTGTGTTGTGACTGAGTTCGTTTACATGTTAGCTATGCAGGCCTGCACTGCAAGACGCTGACTGGCTATGCGAAGGGTGCTGATTACAAGCCGGGAATGAAGTTTGTTGACCACCCGTCACAGCACTCCTGGAACACAGTGCTGGTGAATGGCAGATGGCAGATGGTTGACTGCCACTGGGCGGCAAGGCGCCTTGTTGGAAAGAAAGTAAGCGCATTGTCAATTTGTCATCCACTGCTCACTTACAACATGACAGACTGAGTCAAAGTAATTGTCTTAAGTGATTTTGCAGGGTTAAAAAGCCCAACTTGATTTGTTTTGGTGCTTTCTATTGTTAGAATGAGTACTGCTAAATACTATGCACGTCGAAAATAAATATCCAAAAATTTGCAAATCAATATGAGTTAAAAATTTTTAAAAACCCTCAACCATGATAAAACACTTTATTGCTGGTGGAACAAATAAACTAAAATAATTGGATTAATTTTTGGTTTGGTGGGTTTTAGCAGGTTTTTAGGTGGTTTACTCAATTAACCCATTGGGTTTTGGGCATTTGCTCGACTGTCTCAACCCTGTATTTTTGACTGGGTAAACAAAATCTGAAAGTAGAACTAGGTAATGCTATTTACATGAAATTTGACATAAGGCCATATCTGTTGTGAAATGAGTTGCAATTTACTAAGTAAGAGTTGGTTTTCATCGGCTTCACTTCCACAAGATGGGGTTTTCATGAACTCATTTGGTAAGTGAGGTATAGGTGGAAATGGCTATTAAAAATTGCTGTATTTAATAAAGTGCATCAGGGTGACTGGTCGCTAGTCCAAAGAGCCGCTAGTCTGAAGTTAGTCAGGTTTTGGTTTGTTATAGCCCGGGGCTGCTGTAGCCAAACATGCGATTTATCCTTATTCCTAATGCTATCACTAATCACATTTTTGTCCCTAACCCTTGCACTATGTGGACCTGTGTCCCTTTGGATTATCAAACTGTCCCTTTGTGTCAGGCGCACTCGGAGGCGTCATCAGAGAATGTTCGCTATGAGCTGGACGAGTACTACTTCATGCCGGCTCCATCACAACTCATCTTTACTCACTTCCCCGATGACCCGGACTGGCAGCTCTTGGAGCGACCGATCGACCTTGAAGAGTTTGAGAGCCTTGTGCCGCTGAAACCGATGTTCTTTAAGTACGGTCTGCACCTGCTGAGTCATACCAACGCTGTCATTCACTGCCCGGCCGAGCAGGACGTTGGCATCCGCATCCAATGCCCGCAGAAAAAGGTGATTAACAGTACAGGCATTGTGGCAGTGTCAAGGGAGGCAGCATTTGCTTATCAAAATTTTAGACTGTCTGAAATTTTATTTTTGTCCGAAAGTCTTCTATTACAAATAACAAAATTTGGGGTTGAAAATCCCCCTTAACTTCGCGGGAATTGTGGAGAAAAATTGAACTTTGGAGCACCGATAATTCCTCTGTTGGAAATTTGCACTGGTTTCTTGGAGAATTTGCTATCTGCTGGTCCTTCTGCTTTCTTAACCAATGATGTTGCTGAAAAACACTTTTACTCAATGTGTCTTACTGCATTTGAGATCTCTGTTGGCTGAGTGTCATAATTTTTAAGTGAAAACATAGCTGCATGTTTTGGGGCAGTGATGAGAGTTTAATTTTTAATCAAAAATAATGTTTGATAAATCATTCATGTTGAAAAACTTACCAAATGAAATTATTTCTATCATTACTGGTGAGGTTTCAAATGTTGAAGAGTAGAATTTTGTTGTGGAGCAGATGTAAGTTGCTACCAGTGTTTATGGTTTGTGTTTTTGTTGATTTGTGTATTTTTCAGGCAAAAGATTTGAAATTCACATTCACTCTCACGAAGGAGGATGGATCGGATGAATTTAATGGCATTAAGCTGAATCGATTTGCAATGCAAGAACTTGCGGGCGACGTGTGCTATCTCACCCTTCGCCCACCCGAGAAAGCATCGTACTTCCTTGTCGTTTACGCCAAGGACTCCACGGACAAGGTAAGATCTGAATGGACTTACTACTGAAGTTGTCACAGTCCTCGGTATTTCAAGTTGCAAGGGAATAAAGGTAATCTGTGACTTGCTGGGATGGGGGCATTATGCATTGCACTCTCTCAGTCTGTTCTATCTGGGTTGAATCTCGGAACAAAAGTTTTTCGCATTCGGTGAAAATGTTTTTATCATTTGTTTGAGTTATGGTGCTATTTTGAGGCTGAAAGGTTACAGGCAGATAAGATGTGGTGTCTGCTTTCCTATGGCAACACCGTAAAAAATTTATGTTTATTAGGACTGCAGAAACTAACATTTAATTAACCCATTGATTAAAATTTTTGTAATCGGTTAAAATTTGATAAAACATTTGGGGTGAACGTTTGTAATGTAATTTTATTTTGCATGGGTCATGTCATCAAGATTTGTACGTACTTGTATAGTGTTAAACAGCATGCACTTTGAGCTTTACCATACCATTTTTTCTGTACTGCATCTTAGTCATGACTTTTTAAATTTTGCTTTAATTTACAAAAGATTACAACAACCAGTACCAAGTAGTTGAATTTTACAGCTTTCATGGTCTTTCTGATTGTTTATAAATATTGGTTGAAATTAGTTGATTATCTTTGGAGTTTATGGTGCTATATAAATCTTGCATTATTATTATTATTATTCCATTAATTTTAGGAAATTAATCAACTGAAAGAAATTGTATCAGTAGCAGCTTTAAAACTTGCCAGACCTTTCAATTTAGAGCTAAACGTGTTGAATAGGTGTCTTTGCAATCTGTTCATCTAAATCTAAAATCTAAATACAAAAACAATTAGCTGTAGTTCTAGGAATAATGATGGAGATAGACGTCTGCTAGTGTGAATACTTGTACAGCATTCTGTGCTGTGAATGTATTACGGTGCAGACAAAGGAAGGCATCTACGGTGGCATCTGTGAGTACAAGATTGTCAGTGAAGAAGACCGCATGAACCCGTGTCCATTCCCGCCATGTGTGCACACAACCTGGGGTCCGGGAGACACTGCAGCCAAGTTTGACATGGTGCCATTGCAGACCGGCTCTATTCTGCAGGCGTCCGGCGGCGTCGCTGAAGCTCGATTCCGCATGCCCACCAAGTAACTGCTGTTTACTACTTTTATGATAGATCTTGCAACTTGACGTTTCGTTCTGTCGTAGCACTTTGCAACATTCAGTTACTCGAATATTTTTTTCATGAGATCTTGATTGTGTGTTGATGACAGATGCATTTTATGAGCATTTGTCAGGCATTTGTCCCAATAGTTGTTAGCCAATATGCTGGAATAAATATGGACTGACCTTAAGACATTAGCTTTGTGGATTTTCTACTGATGTTCGTCATTCTGTTGGTGTCTTTGTAGACTGCGGTTTGTTGGCAAGCTGAAGAACAATGAGGCGGATGAGAAGACTTTGGCACAGAATCTGTTGTTCCGTGTCGTCGGCAACCTGGCTGTCTTCCGCGTTCACTTGCCCACTGTCGGAGAGTACGGTCTTGAGATTTATGCCAATAATCCGGAGATGGGTGGCACGGCACTGCAGCATGCATACCAGTACCTTGTCATCTGCAAGGAGCTGCCGTCAGTGCCGCTGCAGCAGTTCCCGGCCCTGCCATCTTTGGCGCTTGGAGCTCAGCCCAGTTTTGAGCAGTGCGGATTGTCCACGCTCAGTCACATTGACCCATACATCGTGACTGACAGCGGTGACCTGCAGCTGTCATTCGGTAAAACCCAACCAGTTCGCGTGACGGCGCAGCTACACCTGATGTCGGAGAATCCGGCCAAGGACTGCACGGAGTACATTCTGCAGCAGGGTGGCGCTGACGATGCAATGACGTTTATGCTCAAGATGCCGCAACCTGGAATGTACAAGGTATACAGCTTTCTCTTCATTATGTACCCTGATCACTGAGTGTCTGTGTTGCTGATCATGTAGCTGCACACTACACAGTTAGTTGATTGGTTGAATGGCGGTCGTTGTATTATAGCCAAAGGTCTAGTCAGATAAAGGTGCAATTTTGCTTCAGCTTAGCATTAGTCTAGGCCAGTGTAAAATGTAAATTTATATAGCACATTCTTGTAAAAAAAAACTTCTAATGAATTGGTTAGAGGATTGGGCCCCCCCCAAAATTTCTATTTGCACCCTTTACAACTTTGCTCATGGGCTGTGGGAAATGGCTGAAACCACTACTGATGATATGAATTCAAGCAATATTGTCATAATTTGTCGTTATTGTAGTGCGCATAAGACATGGGATAGTACCAGTACATTGCAGAGGCACTAGTTGTTAGTGATATTCATAGATGCTATACAGGCTGTTATGTATGTAGGCTTAGTTGTTAGTTACTTGTTGTTGTCTCATATTGGCTGTCATCAGCTATGTTGTGTTTCTTATCATGAGGAGGGTGTTGCATTTTTAGTTTAGGTCAGTGATGTGAAGTCTTATGGCACTTGGAACACACTGTTTATATTTCTTGATCATCTTCTACGTTTAGCCTTTTCCTCTTTCTCTGCTGAACAATCTGTGTAAATCACTTATGTCTTCTCTTCAAGTCTACTCTCTTTTTCTGTGCAATCAGCACTAGACTGTAGAGTGTGAAACACTCCACGTTGTCATGTTTTAACAGCTCACACTTGAAGTTTAGAGGTGTGCGTTTTGGAAAATACAACTTTTGTTTTTTTTTTCAAAACTGAACCATGGTAACAACTTTTTGGTTTTTAAAATTTGAGAGCGATTTTTAAAAAGCGAAAACCGACATTTTGTCAGATTTCAGACATCTTTGTTGAAACTCGTATCAGTTTGTGTGTGTTGTATGTGTGTGTGCAGTTTCAGTTGTTTGCTACACTGCAAAGCACAGATCAGCTGCCAGGAGTCTACGCCTACCTGATCAACTGTAAACAGACAGTCGGTGACATGCTGCCATTCCCGAAGCAGTTTGGTCCGTGGAAGGAGGGCTGCTATTTGTATGAGCCACTCGAAGGTATGATTCAGTCATGTCTTGAAGAACATCTGCCAACATAATGTACAATAATATTATGCTTGTGTTGCAGTTACATCTGGACGTCGTGCTGTGTCAAAATATTATGTTGACTGCAATTTTTTCTTTGCTATGTTATTGCTGATGCTATAGTGTTCGCAGCTCTCCCTGCAAGCGGTGCTGTTATCTCATCATAGATGATATCCCTGCTACTACATAATCTGCTCACGATGTAATGATGTCATTATTATTAAGACTTCACGCCACTGTGCACAGACATGCACACAGACAGAATGACACACACAGAGTGAACACCTTATCTCTTCTGTTCATTGCATTTACTTGGCGAAGATAATAATGCTGTAGAATGTGACATGTTGACTGTAACTGTTGTGTGCAGGTCACTTGCAAGCTAACAGGCCGTCCATTGGCAGTGCGTCGTCATATCAACATGTCTTCTTTAAGATGGATGTTCCGAAGGCACAGAACGTTGCCGTTGTCGTCGGCAGTGAGTGGACTCAGCTGGAGCAGAAGGACCCTGGGTCTTGGCATGGAGAGGTGAGCTATCATCTTCATCCATGCAGTCATTAAATCATTTTATAGCTTTTACTCCATGATGACTGACGATCTTAGTGGGTTTTTAGTTGTCAGCATCTTATTTCTGTACTTACGATGCAGATAACCAAAGTATGTACACTCACATTTGGTTTTTTACTCAGTCAGCCAGTTCTTTGGGAGTGTTAATTTGGTTAGTCTGGGTTCCTCAAAAATGAACTTCTGCATATCCTTAGAGCATGTCTTTTTATAGATTGTATGCCCCACTGACTCTGAAGGATTAAAGCCAAGATGAGTGTGAAAAAATAGGCCAGTTAAACGGATAGTTTATATGCTGGATCATTCATTAGCTAGTTGTGCTAAGGGTTGTGTTTATGGTATGATGTGTCGTTCATTTGTCTGTCATCCGTTCGTCTGTAAGGTTACGTACTGAGGATAAATGGTATGTCGTGGGGGTTTGGCGATGGTCACATTGGATAGTGTTGTTAAGTTCCTTTATGATGTCGATAGTAACCATCTCGCTATCTGCAGCAGTTTAGCTGCAATTTGCAATGCAAGGTTTTCATCAACATCAGTTTGTAGAAACAGTTTTTTGCTTATTTAGTGATAACGGAAGTAGTACAGTAGTGAATAGTCAGTAGGTAAATAAAACACTGAATGTAGCAGCATGCATGGTGACATGCAAGAGTACGAGTAGTAGACATCTACTCATTTTACCATTTACTACTAGTATGGTCAGCTTCCCCTAGCGACAGCTAGGCTCTTATTTTGCATGTTTATAAGCCTGTACTGTATGCTTGTGTGCTCGCATGTTCAGGTGTTGATGGAGAAACACTGGGAAAGTGTGCGTAAGGCAACAGTCTGCGCTAACTTTGGTGCGACGGCCACCAGTTACAGCACTCTGCTCGAGTACTCCATGTAGCTTCACCAGTTGCCATGCTGCTGCATCGACAATTACTTCTCGGTTGTTTTGCCTTGCTTTAATTAGCGTTGTTAGCGAACTTAGTGACATCACCACTTTCATTGTTTCTTTTCTCCTTAGTTGCACTTGAGATACTAATGCACATTGCACATGCACGTACTGGTTTAAAATAAGCTTCGTGAAGTTATATGGTGCTGTTAATTGCTGGTTTTTTAAAAATTTTAGTGGTTGTGTGCGTCCTATAAGAAAAATTGTTGATATGTATTGCAATTGTAATATTTGAACTGGAAGATACGGTTATATACTTGATAACTGCCATTTTCATTAGTGGTGTGTTATTATATGCCTGGAGTCACACCCCATGCCATTTGATTGTTCATACAAGCGGCATATTTTGATCTGTGGGACCATGTTCTTTATTTAGTGACATTGTGTTGTTAACAGTAACTGGCCTGACTGCATAAATTGTCACGGTGATTGTTACTGGTAAACTGTTTTCATATTAGCTGCATTGCCTTATGGGAATCTTCCTTTATTCACATGAAACCGTACTACTCTATAGTTTGTTGTTCAATAAAAGATACCGTAGGCATAGCCAGAAGTTGGAGTTGGGGTGGCAGCGGACTAAGGCCCAGATAGCTGAAAATAAGAGTTCAAAGGCTGATAACGGGGGTGAGGTTCTTGCAGAGGGTGCAATAAGCCCCTCCCTTCCAGCTGTGGGATCTGGGGACCGTTGGAAGTTCCCCCATCAGGGTCCAGGTCAGAGTACAGCTTCAAACACATTTTTGGACATGGAAGGAAAATGCATATAATGGGTATAAATTTTGTTTTATTACTGCTCAAATTTGCATTCACGTAATCACAGCTAAAGTTGAGGGGAGAGGGTCAGTCGCTCTCTATCGCCTTCTGGCTACTCGAATGGAAGATAGTTGTCTGCGTTTGATTGTCTGCATGTGATTGTTTGTCTGATGTACTACATACCTTACACGCCCGCCCAGGAAACGCCGTATATTTCTGGCCATTCCGTCGTTATCCACATTTGTCTGTAGCCTAAATGATTGTTATTCACTTGTTAGCTGGCAGATGAAGCGGTGCTCGATAATGCACTTGAATAGATGTGCACTTTTCAATACGATGCTCTGACTGATTATCGAATTTTCAGAGTAAAAGTCGTTTGTAGCTTTGTTACTTTGATGGTGGTTTTCTTTTGACACAATTGACACAGTGCAGATGCATAATAGGTCGCACGTGTAATCATTTCAAACTTGAAGATGCAGTTGCTTATATGACACGTGAACGTGGTGCTGTCATCCACTGCGTGACTATGCTAATTAAAGATACCAAGCTTTGCTTTCATTTACTAATACATTTGTATGAATTGCGTATTTTTGATCCAGATCCAGTGTGTATTAGTTTTAGACTCTTTCTTTGATCGCCATTTGTTCATTGGTTTTAGGTGCATAACTTAACAAGTGCATGAAGCACGTAGTTTTTGCAGTGGTTGGTTGCTTTTGTAGTGGTTCAGTAATTAGTTGGAATATGGTTCTAGTTGCATTGAGGTTCAATACAACACCCACAAACGTTTTATTCTGTTGATCTTTCTAATTAGCGCAGTGCTAAAATAGCTACTTAAGACAAGAAATTCCCTGTGCATGCTGCATAATGAAGGTGAGATCACCGCGACTTTTGCATAGTTCGAGATTTTTTCGTTTTAGTCCAGTGCACGTTTTGGAAGCTTCGCCAGTAGGCCTATTGCTAACTACCGATTCTTTCTGAGACTTTCGCGCTTTATAAATCATTTACTTACTTACTTACTTACTTACATGCAAATGAGCATCCAGAATTTTGACACGTGGCATTTATTATTATTGATAATTATATTTGTACTGGATCCATATATTCATAGAAGTTAAAAGCAGATGTGTGTAGCGTCATATAACCTAAGATAAGAAGCAGAAGAGCGACATATCGCAGACTTCCAGTAAAGCTATTCAGTGTAAGTTCTCTGCTCCTGTGAAGTGTGAGGCGTATTGTAAACCAAATTTCCATCCAAAGCAATGCACGCAACATACGCAGAGAACGCAAGAAAGTAAGTAACGAACGCAACAAACACCACAAGAAAAGTAGCGACAAGCACCAGAACGCAAGGATATAAGCGGAAGTCGTCGCGTCAGTTGCGTTGCGTCCGTTGCGTTGCGTTGAATGTAAATTGCGTCGATCAGCTGCATGCGGTCAGTGTCTGTGGTGATGTCGGGAGGCGGCGTGGTTGCGACGTGGCTGATGATGTCGAGACGTTGATCGATGTCTGGAACGCTTTCTGCTCCGACTCGGACGCTCTCTGCTTCGCCTTCCGCTCACACTGCGCGTCACACAGATGTACCGGGTGCGAATTCCTTTTCAACTCCGTCAATATAATACGTTATATCAGTAGTGGAGAATAAAGGGGGAGGAGAGCTAGAGGTGTCAGACTTGTTAAAGTATCTGGACAGTTTGTGTGCATCGTGGAAGGACAGCGTGTGCTCAACACAGCTCATCGGGGCTTCAAAGGACAGTGCTCTGACATTATGGTCGTCAACGATGGCACGGCATTTTGTCAATAAGTTTAATGTGGCAAACTCACATTAGCAGTGGCAAACCAGCGTTAACAAATGACCAAGAAAAAATTACAGAAATAATTTCTGGATGACCACATAAAATCAAAAAGGCGTACAAGAACGAAAAATATCAGTCCGGAGTTACGGAAGTTCTTTTATCTTAGGCCTCTCCCATGGTTGTTTCTAGATTTTCTTGCATTAGTTCCATCTAAAAGATTTTAGTTCTTTTTCGTTTACGTGCTACATTAAACTATAGCAGTTTGCCTGCCAGTTTTTCAGTGCAAATCATTCGCGATATATCGTGCACTGGTGCATCAAGCCGAAACTGAGCAGTAGCTTAGAGCTTGTTGTACCTTGTGTCGTGATCAGTCGTTAAACGTCTTCGTGACAGTCGCCTTCTGTCGTGTCTTGGTCCGACGTTGTCGTCCGGCCGCCAGACCGTCGAGTACGTTCCATAACACTGGCGCCAGTTATTCGCTGGACACGGACATTTTAGTAAGAGTTTATGATAAATCCACTGCGAAATGTAAAAAAAAATTTCTGGGTGATCACGCTTAATATGGCATAACTTTGTCAAAGTCGTGAGTAATTGGACGATAAGTTGTACTGTAGTTTGGCGTAGATTTGAACGCTGAATATGTGTGTAAAAATTTTCAGTCATTGAAAATAAATTTCAGAACACGTCAGTGGAGTAAAAAAATTGGACTGACACTGTATAGCGTTGCTGTAGTGTCTGTTGCTGGCATTGAGTTGCTGCAGTCGGTGGTATCCAGGCATCGCGTTGGTCGTCACGTTGAACGCTGCACCGCTCATCGGCTCGTATTCCTCCTCCTCTTTTATTCCCGTCTCTTCGGCCACTTTACCGGCCTCCATCTCAACCTCTTGCTCGGTTTTTATTGGCTTTTCTGCAATGTCGTAACATTACGCCCTTTTTACAAACAGCGTCCCAAAAGTATGCTACGCCAGAACAGCTTTTTAACGAGTAATTTGAGCTGGCTCACGTGACGCGCGATAGCAGCGGTCCTGCCACTTTGGCAATCAGTGTACCATAGATGTAAAAAAACGTTTTTTTTTTATTTTTGGCACGTTTTTACGTTTTATAACGTTTTTTTTATATTTTTTCAACGTTTTTTTTTATTTTTTTTAAAACCGTGCATTGATAGTCCTATTAAGAAGTTTGAGAAGCACTTTTAAAACCACAGAAACGAATTAATAAGTCATAGTGATAGTAGTTTATTGAGTTAGTTAAAATATATGAAATAAAAAGATTTTGTGTAGTATATTCGATTATTTTGGTGCCATGATTTTATGACTACACGGTTGAATTGAAATTAAATAAAGTTCTCTTTATCTAGACTACAGTTTTAGGTATACTGCACCTACAGCATTAGGCAAGAGGTTACACATTATTATGGCCAACGTTTTTTATTCAACGTTTTAAACTTTTTTTTATATTTTTGCCACGTTTTTTTTACGTTTTTTAACGTTTTTTTAATTTTTTCTAAAACGTTTTTTACATCTACGCAGTGTACAGCATGCAATAAAATAATAGTGCGTTCTTGAAAAAAGTATTCAAATGTGAGCCCTTCGTACGGAAGACTCCTTGAGTTTAAGAGTTCGAAACTTAGATTGTTAAAATGTACGTTCTTTGCTAAAAAAATTTTATATGCACGTTGTCTGGTCTATCTCCAGTCATTTCGGCGCAATTCACTCTAAAAATGTGTGTCGCAACCCGAAATCACCAGAAAATTACGTAAAACCCCCTATTTTTGGGGTTTAAACTGGAGTCTTTGCGGCAGCGCACAGTGAAGATTTCGTGATCCTATCTTGCACTGTTCTGATACAATACCGCGGTGTGACGAACGGACGGACGCCCAAGCCATGGCTAAGACGCGCGAAGCATTCTGCTATCGCGCGTAAAAATTGCTTAATTCGGTCCAATTCAAATCGCAAAACGCGACATCCTGGGTTCTAAAAAGTAGGCTGGACAGGAAGTTAATTTTTTTGTCAGACGTTTAGATTTTCGGCAGAATTCCGACAGACAGCTGGCAAATTTTCGACAGGAAGCTCAAATTTTCAATTTTGCCTCTAAATTTTGCTAGAATGGGGGTTTCAGCCTCAAAATTTGCATTTTTCGACGCAAGTTTTCCGACAACAAAAATTTTTTTTTACAAATTTTTGATAGCCCAAAATTTACGGCAATTGTCCGTGTCCTTCCTCTCCCCCGGCGACGACGCTACTGGTTAGACGTTAGACCTTTGTACTTTCTGTACGATTTCGTGATAAATATAATATTAGCAGCTAGCAGCTGCTAACAATCTTATACCTTCAGGCTTGGCGCCAGCCATTGCTGACAACTCTTTTTCACGTTGTGCCAGTTCTTCGAAGTTCGAGGGTCGGTCGGGTGGCGCCGGCGCTTTGCTGCCGAAAAGTGCAAGGTAGCCTGCAGCTATCTGGGTCGGATCGCCCCAGGTCGCCGCTGTTATTAATGACGTTTGCACGTATCGATAGATCAGCAAGTTTATCACCTTCAGTACCACATCGCCAAACCGTCTAATTGCTGCTGACGCATAGGCATACATTATTATAAGCCTATAAATGGCAGTCTTTATACATTTAATCGAGTTTTAATTTTGTTAATTTTGAATTCATACTGGGTAGCGCATGTGCTGGCTCAGAAATGATAAACTGAATAGCTTCAAACACGACTGGCGATTAGCCTACTGTCTCTCAAAAAATCACAAGTGTCACATCACGTCATCTTTGCCAGACAGGCCGTTACTCGAATTACTTATTCCGGTGGGATAAAAGGCTGAGTTGACCTCAGTGTTGTTTGTATACCATTATGGTTTACTTGTTCGCAGGCAGTTATTTATCCGGGTAGTAACCACTTGATAGCGACCCGGCCAGGAGTTGAACCTATCACCTGTTGATGATCACGAGTCCAACGTCCTCACCATTTCGGCACTAAGCGACCGTCAGCATTTGCAAGTAGGCATAAAGGACATCATTCTGTTTACAGAATGTGACTAGCAGGCCTATACTGAGCTGCGTTTCTACTCACGGAAACGGATAAAACGCAGATGGAGAAGCGACCGACTCGTTTGACGACCTTGCGCATGTAGCGCGACGTGACGTCAGCACAGCTGTCCTGGTAGATGGTCATCTCTTTCTCCGGGTGGTATTCGTAGTGCCGGTTGCGGTCGTGCACAAAGTTACTGATGCACGGACGCAGCGCCTTGACGCTGCAGCAGCTGAAGGGAACGCTCTCAGTGAAGAACTCGCCGTTGTGGACGTTCCTATACCGTCGCATGACGTTGCATCGTCATCATCATCACTGTCACCATTATTGTCACTTTTTATTTTAGATAACATGGCTTACAAAATCTGAACTTAAAGCAACACAATATAATGCTCCATACACTCTCATCAGAATATTTTCCGGCTATGGCACTGGACCTGATAGGTAAAGTCGTAAAAGGTTTCTTTTAGGTGAAATCGCTCTTGCAGCGAAAGCGATTCCACTTATTTTATACGCATTTCTCCGTATATAGCGTGGTCTGTTTGTTGTATCGTTTGACAGATTTAGACGCTATTTTGCAAATACACCTGCGGGGTCCAATGACACTGTGTCAGATTGGGTTTCTGACCATGAAATGAAGAAAAAAAATTGGGCTAAACCCCCAGCCAAAAAAAGATAATTCATGATTTGTCAAGTCGATCAGCGATTTTGTTGTTTAGCAAATTACTTCGGTTGTTGTCAGCTTACTTGCCGACGTTGCCGTCGAATTTGTCGACAAACGCGACGTCGACCCACGACACTTGGAACCAGTCCTCGTAGCTCAACGCGCCGCAGCAGTGGTACGTCATCTGCGTCCGGTCAATGCCGATCTTCAGATCAAGCTCAGTTCTGTATCGACGCATGCCGTCAATGAATCCCTCGTAGAACGCCTGCATAGAACGACAGAAACCGCAGCCTTGTCACTGCAATGGCGGTGCTCACACTGCGTGTATTGCAGCAGTGTGACTGTAAGAGCTCAAAAATGGATCTTCGCCTGCTACTTGTGTGTGTGTGTCTGATGCGTCGTCAGTTTTTCGGCCGACCGTTAGGTCGAGCCTCAAGAACGATATGTCGTCTGTCTGTCTGTCTGTAGTCTGTTTGTATTGTAGTTGAACGGTACGTCGTAATGAGTCGGCGATGGTACCGTTAGATAGGGCGATGACGAGTTCCTATAACTGTTAATAGTAACCAAACCATGTCTCTGTATGCAGCGGTTTGACCGCAATTTTAAATGCAAAGTTGCTGCCTGCAGCCATCACCCACGTGCATAGGCGGATTTAGGGGGCCAAAAGGGCCATGCCCCCAACATGCCAAGTCGCCTTTTGCCTAGCATATGCAGTGCATTTTTGCAGTAAAACTAATAAAATTTATACTCAATGTATGCATTTTAGGGGGTTTTCATGCCCAAAAGCCGTTTGTTTCAGGGGCTGCGCCCCGGCGACAGGCCTCTCCTCAAGAAGTCCACCTTTGTTTTTGGCTTTCGGCCTCAATTTTCGGCCTTTGGGGGCTATTTTGCCTTTTGTGACTCCAATTTCTGGCTATGCTTACGTAAGAGTAAGTAAAAATAAACAATAAATAACGCCAGGCGAGTTTAAACCATATAAAATTAATTAAAACAAACGCTACAAAACAACAAGGAAAGTTTTTTTGGAAAATTAAGGGGAAGTTAAATATTACTGTTATTTTGCATTTTCATAATATTTACGATATCTTGCACCCAGAAGGGTTCTGTGACGCTTAGAATGCACCAAATTCGTTTTTCGCCGCTAGGGGAGCTCATGACACTCCCCAGAGTCTCTAGTCGGCTGGGGAGGGATACTTTCTCCCCATTCTCCTCCCCGTCGACGCCTGCGGCGCCTCACCTTGAGTTTGAAGGGATTGCTCCAAGGACTTAAGAGTATAGACGCCCTTGAATAACGCTTTTTATCGCATGCAAGTCAATCTCCATGGCAGTCTTTGTAATTCTGTTGTATTTCTATACTGTTATTATGGTAATAGACAAAAAACGAAATTTAGCACAGCCTTCGAAGTGTAGGCTTTGCTCGGTCCTCTTTAGCGACACTGGGCTTCTTGGAACTTTCTACTGTACTGGGAGAGAAAGATATCATTATACTTACGTCACGCATGCGTGCTTCCTGCGTGAAGCTGACGAGACAGAAGACAAGTAGAATCATGGGCATGAGAAACAGTACGGAAACAAAAGCAAGCATCACATGCTGCATCCTATATGGCCTCAAGTACGTGTTTCTCCAGTCAGCGGTCATCAACACGATCTGTAGATAGATATACCCACACGCACTCAATAGTGCTTTTCGTTTCTTTTCGTGGAATACAATCTGATATTGATTGCAACGAATGAATAAGCCTAAATGTAACTCTGCTGTGTATTATAGCTACTTTTATAATAGTGCATCGCTACAATACAAATTAATTGCATTTTATAGGCAAAACTGTCAAAAAAGCGGCAGCCAGTCAAATAGCCTGTAGGCTATCTGACTGGTCAAAAAATCGCAGTCGCCACTTAACGAGTGACATTCAATAAAGTGTACGCGCTACTAAGTAGAGTTCGTATGATTATTGCGGTGTAGCGTTTAGGGCTTAAGATTAGGGTTACGGTTAGTGTTAGGGTTAAGATTGGGGATAGGGTTAACGTTTTTTTAAAAAAAAATCTGTGTGACAATGATGAACACCAACAATTAGCGTAGAATATGGGTGGTAAATTTAAGGTTTTTGTAGGCTATTTGACCGGTCGGTTGCCAAAAAAACCCAAAAAATGTAAATCTATTAAGGTCGACAATATCACATGCTAAAACTGTCCCGCTTTCGACACTTTAATTATGCATGCTCGTAATAATATTATTTTTTTTGTATTTCTTGATAACAATAGTGCGTAATACACCTTATATTTGCAGTTAAAGCGAAGTATTTAGTGGGTAACTTCATTTTTTGACTTATCCTTTTGTTAACTTTTACCTAAGCCGAGATTTTGGTCTTAAAAAATCTCAAGTTTTCGCTCAGTGAAAGACTCATCGAAAGTCATAAGTCAAAAAGGGAAATTACCCAGTGTCAAAAGCATTTACCTTGGTGCCGAACATGTGAACGGCGATGAGGAGAATGCCGACAGCTATCATGAAGTTCGGGTAGGCGTTGGAGTAACGCTCATAGTCGACACTACCGAATGACATGACGCTCTGCTGGACAAACGCGCCGACGAAAATATAGCCGAGACCGACGAGAATCATGACGAAGAAGACAACGGACAGAAACGAACAGCAGTTCTGACGAGCTTCTATCGACAGGTTTAGTGGCAGAAACGTCATCGTCTTACACACGCTCTGAACGCAGCAGCAGCAGCAGCATGCAGTTCCAATATACAGCTGCTGTTATCGTTTATCGAGTTTTTTCGGTCTGCGGTATTGTTTCAACGTCATTGCTAAGTTTTCTCTATTTCACTGTTATCACGATATACTGAACAACAAACGATTGTCCGCTAACATTAGGCCTGATCAGACGATTTACTGTTTCGCGTCATTTTAAATAGGTTTCATTGCTTACATGTTTGTTACTTTTGAATGACGAAGTGTAACGCAAATATGCATATTCTTTCATAATATCACGAGAAATGAGCGCGGATTATACAGGATGAAAAAAGTAACATTCTATCAATAGTTGGTTTTCATTTTTTCATCATGCATCTGCATATTTCATTAATCGGCGTCGTTTTTCGTCTGTCATTGCGAATAAAATGTAATTTTGTCACGACCATGTGGCGTGGACGGCTGCGCGCTTGTACGAGAACTGATGGACAAAAGTTCAGACATTCGTTTGGATAATATGAACGTTACTTCATAATTGCCTGACGTGTTGACTTTTGTGTGCAGACTTCATATTTGATGCGGTAGGTCTACTTTATGCCATAAAAATCGTTTGCCAGATTTTACAAAGTACAGTACAAACATTAAAAAAATGTGGTGGACTGTGCACTTGTGTTTGTTTTAAATTTCATGGGGTATATGTTTCTGTCAAAAATTAGCCAAATCGGAAAAAATCTAGCAAAGATATCGGAAAAATAGAGAGAAAAAAGTATTTTTTAAACCCAGTGTATACAGTTTTGCAATTTATATGGTAAATATAGTGTTGAAAGGGGTGTTACTTTTAACCCATCCGATAGGCTTACTTCTTTATATATGGAATTTTCCTGAACAACAAGGCGTATTGCATTATCTAGGTTCATTGCGCGGATCCATAAAATGCTCGTATAAGAGGCACTAAACGAGCGAAAGACGGAAGATCGCAATGCGATCAGAATTGCTATGAAGTTTGTCCGAAACCAACCTGAATTTCAACACGTGTGAAAAGACTTAGTGTATGTTGACTGCAAAAAATTAACCGAAACGTTTACTCTAGGCATTAGTTGATTTTGATGACATCACGATTTGTGACGTGGGTCTACTAAACATCAGTCACAGTACGACCCTATTGCTGTTTCTGATTACATTTATTGTTTGCGTTTCAAAAACTGTTTGCAGACTGTGCCTTGCTTCAGACTTTCTAGGGGAGCTTACGATGTATGAAATTTGACAAAAAATATTTTTACGCACGGTCAGCAATGGCGCGAACGAGTCGAGTGTATAAAATCGGGTGTGTAAATCTGCGCATTGTTGGATATCATTTCGTTGAATATCTATAAAACAGTAAACAGCTAGAAGCAAAAATAGCAATGTTGCAGCGTTCATTAAAAGGCACATCCACAGCCAAATCGGATTACGCCGTGCTACACGCCACTTAATTTGCCTACCCGGAGGGATGGAAGACTGAGTTGACCTGGACGGTTGGTTTTGTATCGAGATTGTTTACCTGTCTGCTGGTCAGTCCTCCATCCAAGTACTAACCACTTGATAGCGACCCAACCAGCAGTCGAACCCATGGCCGCTTCATTGTAAGTCCGACACCTTCTAGGCCTACGTTACGCAACCAATCCTTTAGAACGGAGGACAGACAATAAGACGGACAAACGGGCAAAACTCGTAATGCGGCTTATTAGGATGGCCGCATAATAACATGCTTTTTCCTTTACATGTATATGGCACGTAAACTATCGCTAGAACAACGCTTATAATATGCAAACAGTTATATACGGCTTTTTGTGCAAATTCGTCAAATAACAACAGCAAATTAACTAGCAAGAATATATTAGAATATACTAAGAACGTCAGACAGTGTATTGAAAAAGAGTGGAAAATTAGTTATTTTTTACGTGTTGCTGTCGTTTTACTGCGCATATATAAACGCATACTGCATGTAATTAACACGTGTTGAATTAAAGTAACGAATAATTGGTATTTAAGTTCGCATTTACTCGTAATTCGTCGCAAACGCTGGGTTTGTTAGGCAGCTAAAACTTGGGTTTAAGTAGCTGTTTCAGGGCAGTCCTGGCTGCTTTCACGGCTTGCTTCGCGGCTTTTCGCGCCAATTTCTTGGCTTGTTTGGCCACTTTGCGCACCAACTTCCTCGCCTGTTTCATCGCTTTCCTCACATTCTTTCGCCTGCGACTTCTTCCCTTCATTTTCCTCGTGCGTCGTTGTCTTCGCTTCTTTCTCTGACGACCTCTGCGCTGCTTGCGACGCTGCTCTTTCTTGCGTTTCTTGCGCTTTCTGTTTGCAACATAATAGTCATCTTTCATTAAGTCGCAGCGAATGCGGCAAGTACAGAATGATAGGCCGACAAAGCTCGATTACTTTGGGCTCTGTACACGGTGTTTCATAAAAAGGCACTTCTTTTTTTCTTTTATAATTAAATGTCCCATTGCTATAGCATAGCATGGGACAGATTATAAAATCACTTGCGTCTGTCTGTCATTCTGTCAGTTTGTCAGTCTGTCTGTAAACACTGCTACGGCTGCAATTTTGATTCAATTTTGACGAAATTTTGCACAGTGATTCAAGGCCCGAAAAATAAGATCAAGTTTGTTTGGGATAAAAATTTGATAACTCCTTTCCCTATTTTACCCTAATTTTTAAAAATTGGCATTACGGCCTATGGGAACTTCAAAGCGGTAGGCCTATAACTCGGTCCCCGTAAAACATAATTGCGCGCTATGTTTACCTACCCCCTATTTTCGGGGTCGGGCAATCTAACGGTGTAATTTAAATTTACTCCCTAACGATCTCTGTTGCCATAAAAGTTGCAAAATTTTGCATTGCAGCCAATGGAGATTTCAAAGCGGTATAACTCAGTCACCGTAAAAGATAATTGCACGCTATTTGCACATACCCCCCTATTTTCGGGCCCGGGCTATCCGATAGTCATTTAAATTTTTCGCCTGCCGATCCCTGATGCCATGGCAACGAATTTTGGGACAAAATTGACTACAACTCGGCCCCCGTGAAAGATAATTGTGCGCTGTTTGCTCTTACTCCCCTAATACGCAGCTGCTAGGCTATATAGCGTGGCAATAGGACAGATACATCGTTCCACAGAACGTATTTTTAGTTTATTTAAATGATAATCAATTTGCACAAAAATTTTTATCAGATGTAGCTGAAAAAATACTGATTTTAAATATTTCGACAAAATATAGCAGTTAGTTAAATATTTTTTGCTAGTCGTGACGCAAGGATGGCGTCATAATGTGTCGTGAGTACAAGCTGGCTTGTCTCAACTGCTGCTGTCAGTTGCTACCCTGCTTTGATGATAAACTTTTATCTGGTTCACTGATGAAAAATGTTCATTTTGTCAGCACTAAGCAACATGAAGGCATAAAATCTGGCATCTCGCGATTCAAAAACTCAACCATCTCGCAAGCGGTGTGTCCTGGTGCACTGTCTTGCTGAAAGGTGTAAAAGTCAAGCTATCCCCAAAAATGTGTGAAAGTGATTGTTTTGGGCGTTTTTTTCGCGACTGCAATAGTAAAAATTCAACAGTTCGTCATCAGTGAACGAGATGAAGTTCACCATCGAAACAGGGCAGCTATTCAGCAACTACCAGCACCGGTTGCGACAAGCAAGTTTGTACTCAGTGCTACTCACGGCACATTATGACATCATTATTACGTCACGGCTAACAAAGAATATTTAATTAATCGCCATATTTTGTCGAAATATTTTAAATAGTATTTCTTCCGCTACATCTGATAAAAATTTCGTATAGATTGATCATAATTGAGTAAATTATGAAAGAAAGAAAAAGGGTGCCTTTTTTATAAAACACCATGTAGCCTATATAGCATCTCTTACTGCAGGCTACGCCAGTTATCAAATAACATTAGCTTAATTTAATATTAATATGTTTGTAGCTAAGAAATGTCTGTACGAAGAAATAGTATTTAACAACAGCTATACGATAATAAGTAACAGTGATCAAAACATAATAATAACATCGTTATTATGCCACGATCCAGTGGCGCAAAGTAATATTTCTACGTATGCTTCATTAGTGTATTATAGATATAGCATTTAAATATTGGCATACGAAGTACAGAAAATAAGATACTGCATAAGTTATGTAATGTATATTATGACTATCATTATGACAATTTAAAATATGCACGTAAAAAATAAGCCAATTAATTATTAACCGCTGCAATTCATTAGAGTTTATTTATACCAAAAAAAAACAAAATTATATTTGATACACCCAAATGTTTTTCACCAGCACATTAACTTTCAGGCACGTAAATTTTGTGAAATTTATTTATATTGCGTTTGAATCGCGGTAAAATTATTGATGATTATTTAATCGCATATTTTTCGAACAATGTGACATTAAAATAAATTCAAAAATTGTACATGCATACCGGTAATAAACTAAGACCCTACTCTGTGTATTTGCTTCGCTACAATTGCAAAAAATGTGTTGCAACGGAGATAATACGTCGCCAAACGTCAGCATCTTTAAAAAATCAGCATTTGTTGCATTTGTACATTGCTATTAAATCCGTAAATGACTGTCAACTGTACGAGCTCACTGTTTTCTCTTCTGTTGACGTTTTTTTCGTCGCTGGCGTCTTTTTCTTTGCTTCTGTCTCTGCTTTCGTCTTTTTTGCCGTTGCTTCTTCGGTTTCTTCTTCGGTTTCTTCTTTTTCTTCTTTTTCTTCTTTCTTTTCTGTTTCTTTTTCTTCTGTTTCTTTTTTCTGTCGTCGTCTTTTTGATCTTCGTCTTTGTCCTTTTTCTCCCGTTCGTAATCCATCATGTTGTCTTCGAACACTTTGCCTGGGGCAGCTGTTTCCTTTCTATCGAGTTTTCTTCGCTCTATGGTCTCTTCTTCTTCCTCTTCTCCCGCAGCCGCCTCTTCGTCCTTCCCGAGCTGAGCTCCTGTGGGTAGTTGTGGAAGTTGTCCCGGCCCGAGGGCAGCTGGAGGCCAATACGGCGGGTACGCTGCTACTCGACCCATCGGGGCTGTTTCATCGATTTCAATCACCTTTGTGATGACTTTGGGCTCTGCAGCAACGCACATCAACAGTTTGCGAAGCGTTAAAGCAGAAAGTGTATCGCAAACTTTTAATTCAGATTACTGACGAATGACAGAACACCATTTGACTAATATAACAGCGAAAAGACAGTCGGAGCAAAATGAACAACACGAAAAAGACAAAAAGCAATGTGCTATACAGATCTGCACGACTTGGTGGCGTAGCATAGTGGTTAGAACGTTGGTCCTGGCCGGCGAACTTTCCCTATCCTGCGCTAGACGGATGGATGGCCGTTTGACCACTTTGTGTGTAAAGCGTCCGCTATCAGTCAACCAACAAGGCCAACTCAGCCTGCCATCCCTCCGGGGTCGGTTAAATGAGTAGTAACCCATTATATGGGTTACGGAAGGTGGGGACCTTAGTACAGCTGACTGGGGCTGCCTAGCCGGCCGCTGCACTAGCTTGTGTTTGCAAGCTGCACGCGGTGGCTCTGCGGCCGGCGGCTCTGGTTAGTGACGATAGCGTATTAGAGGCGTGTTCGCGGCGATGCGCTATACAAATTGACGACCTTTACCTTTACCTTTACCTTTACCTTTACGACTTGTATACCTTCTACTTGCGGCTGCTGTTCGGCAGCTGCGGCTGACACAGGCGGTCTGAGCAGATCGTCGCCGGCGAGCACGAAGCCAGGTGAAGCGAACTCTGGGTCGTCCCAATGTAGCGAAGTGTCCACTGACGACTGAACGTAACGGTAGATCAGCAGCAGCCATGTCTGTCCATATAGACACTACAGACTTAGTTGTAGTAAACGTCAGCAAACTTTAAAAAAACAATTTTTATATAAAAAAGCTCGTTTGCAAACGATTTGAAAAATATTTTCAACGTTTTTTTTCATTTAAAAAAAGTTTAAAAATTAGTGTGAAAATAACGGTGATTAGAAATATTAATCACGAAAATCAACGATATTGTCTACATTTCAAGCAAGCGATAGTACAAAAACCCACGACGTATTCTGTTGCAATGCACTGAATACAGATAATAAGTATACACACAAAATAAAAAAGCAAAATAATTACAACCACGCCATAACAGCTTACTAGTCACCACGTCAAATTTTGTCAAGCCAAATGTTGCAATTGATGAGATATCATCGTGTTGACAGAAAAAAAAACAAAAAACACTCAGCGAGACGCTGGAAACAATACCGCCTTCGCTACCGCGTTCAGCACGAATTTTACATAGACTAAAAGCTTTACCAGCTACATGTGGAAAAAACGCAACTGAACGCAACTCGAAATTATGAGTAATTTATTTCCTATGCACAACATGCACTGACGGCGACTGCAGAGAGGCCAATGAGGACGCATCCAATGAGCGTCGTCTGCAGAGTGTCGACGACGACAGCGCTGCAACCGTCTGTATAGATCGTCAGCTGCTTGGTCGGGTCATACTCATAGCGATTGTGCGTCTTGAGTACGTCTTCATGAATACACGGCTTTGCCGAATCTACGTCACAACAGCTGAACGGCACGCTGTCCGTGTAGAACTCACTGTCTTTCACGCTCCTATGACAACCGACCAATTCACATGGCGGTGATGACAATATTCTCAAAAAGCTAGTGGCTCTGTTTTAGACCTCGGCATATATTTTTACAAAACGTTTTAGGAAACTTTCTTGTATTATACAGTGCCACAAAAATTTCATAATTTTTCGTATCCTGTGGGCGTAAAGATCGTGTAGTTGTTTTAAACTTTTTAATCACTGACTTCAAATAACTCATGGCTGACTTGATATCGAGACATAACTAAACTTGATATGAACTTCGTGCTTTTTGTGTAACTCTGTATAACGTCAAAGTTACGACGTTTTTCAACTACTGTTATTACTTTCTATATCATAATCATCATCGGCATTATCTAGTGCATTAGGTTAAATTGAGTTGAATAATACAACACATTTCGATGAATGTGAGCAGCAGTGGCGTGATATCATTATACCGTACCCCGTTATCTCGCCTCCTTTGGGAACGTAGTACTTCTGTAACCACGAGATATGAAACCAGTCTTTATAACCATTGACGCCGCAACATCGATAAGACAGTTGCAGTTCGTCCATCTGTTTCTTCCATTTGAACTGAGTCTTGTAGTGGTACATCGCCCGATGCAACATCTCATCTATAGCCTACATACACACCGAGTTGTTATCTACAAGTAATTTCAACAATGCTCATGTGACGCTCGACAGCATCGGCTGTGTCAGAGTAAAATCAATGTACAACGTGCAATGAAATAACAATAATGCGTTTTAAAAGGAGCCAAACTTAAAGTTCCCGTAGAGAAGATTACTTAAACTTACGGGGTTGAAAATTAAACTGTTAAAATTTACGATTAATGCTGAAAATTGTGTAGTAGGTTGTCTTGGTCTATCTCCAGCAATTTTGGTGCATTTCACTGTAGAAGTAGGCGTCGCAGCCTAAAAGCCGTTGTCACGCTAAATTAGCATTTTGAAAGGGTACCCAAATATGACTGCCTTGTACAAAAGATTCTTTACTTTCGTGATTCTAGCCTGCACTGTTTTGATAAAGCAGCGAGGTGTGACAGACGGCGGGAAGGATACACGGACAAGCGGACGACTTTACGATAGCTAAGACGGGCTTAGCATTACCAGCTGTCGGGCGTAAAAATTTAGTGATGCAGAATACGCATATGTACAGAAGTTGCAAATATTGTTTTTCGACTTCAGGTTACGCATACAGCTCCGAATTTCCAGCCAGAACGGGATGGTTGCTCTGACATCGTAACTAAGATCACACACAAGTCCGGAAAGAGTAAACGTGACTTAACACAATGCAAACCATACGAATAACGTTCAAGCCCAATGTCCAAATAAGAAGCGTCCTAACTACGTAAACGTAAACGGCCCTCCTCCGCCACTGCTGAAGGTTGCATGATTCCACACGGGCCGTGAACACTGCTTCTGTAAATTAGTCTTTACGGGACACAGTGCGGCGTATACTGACCGATCTGACGGTGCTTTTCTGGAAAAAGCTGAGAACGCCGACGGTCAACATCATGGCTGGCATCAGCAAAAGCAAAATGAGTTGAATGGTCAGCACTCGTCGCCAGCGCACTGGTTCGTTAAACAGTGACCGCCAACCCACGATACTCAGTGCCGCCTGTACACAGCGTGCCCCAGTAACAAGTCGACCTCAAAGCAATTACGACAGCAGCTGTAGTTCAACAAAAACTTGTCAGTTTAGACACAATAACTGTAAATCAAATTAACCAGAATGACATATACGTTTAGAAAAAAACGCTCGAAACAACTCAAACGACTGAAATTTGAATTATAGGGTACCAATAAACGCATAGCCTGACGACGACGTTTACAACACAACAGCTTCGCATTGTATTGCAATTTTAATTTCTCTAAAAATTAAGAAAACAACGTCCTTTGTCGATAATGTAGATTGTAAGAAAAGAACATGTTCTGATACTTCGCTAAAATGTTAGCGAAGTGAACTTTTACATTACGTTAAGTATTTCGTTCAAATTAAACCATTTTGTAAACTTTGGTTAACACAAAGTGTACTCGTATTACTAAGTAACTAAACATTGCTGCAAGCTCGGGGTATGTGCACCGCGCATGTCACCGTTGCTATTAAAACTTTTGATTGATCATTGTTAAGCTGATGCTGCAGTACTGACCTGACTGGCAAGCGCGTAGGTGACTGTGGCGAGTGCTCCCACGGTGACGACGCTATACGTGTACCACATGACGGACGAGATGGTAGCGGAAGTGGTCGACGAAGTCTTGGACGGCGGCTCAACGAGCGCCGCGATGTATCGCTGTAGAACAAGACCGATGACCAGCAAGCCGAATCCGGCGAACGCCATCATAAACGTACAGACGAACAGCATGATCGCCAGAATGCGACGAACACCCAGCGACAGATCGACCTCCAGCCACGCCATCGCGTCACCGTCACGTCTCGAGTCGAATTTTAGTATTAATTCGTGTAAAAAGTGTCCTATTTGTCGTAATAAGTTTGTCCGTCGTGATAGCGCAAAAACTAACACAATGGTACAACAGTCGTTGAATCCACGAAGCGTATTTGCGTAAAATGAGAACACGTCATTAAACAATCTAAACATGACGTCACCGTCTGTAGTCAATCCGTTTAATCTTCAACCTGTTTGAAATCTCGCTTGGCTGTTGATGCTCCGACGTTATGGGGACAGATTTTTACGATCAATAATAAATGTGGTATTTAAAACTTATCCATGTGTTAAATACGTTGTACTTGTTTTCGTAGCAGAAATTGCGGGAGACATTTAATTGCATTTAATCCATATACTTCTTGCACTGCTGTCGTTTGTCATAACGATACAACTACAGAATGTAATATGAACCTGAATGGTTACAACGTGCCTTAACGAAACAAATAGTCCTACAAGCTCTTAGCTCAGATGACTGTCGCGCTCTACGCATGTCGTAATGGTTATTGCGACTTACCGTGTAGCCACAATACCGCACGATTGGCACACCATAGTGCGTTCAAGGTCATTTAAGGTTATTGATTTTAATGTCAATTGAAAGCCAGTATTCGACTTCCTATTGGTGATCAATAGCAACGTAGGCCTTATTTTGCACCGTTTAGCCACAATACACCCGTTACAGAGGACGGCAGACGACGACGGACGACAACCTTGTAAGACTGCTGTCATCTGGCGCGCTTTGACTCCAGCCGGCATTCCCAGCATGAAGGCACCACACGGGCTGGTCCGTGACGACGACAAGCAGCCTGATGGTTTGACATTGCTGCCATGGAACTCTGGGCGCAGCGCCACTTGGGACGTCACAGTGGTCGACACTCTGGGAAACGCTTATCTGCCAGTGCCGCTGAGACTGCAGCTGTCAGAAAAAGGAACAAGTACAGCTCATTCAGCGGCACCCACGATTTTTTCGAGTGGCACTGAAAACAGTTGGACCCATGAGTATCAGCACCCAGGAGTTCTTGACACAAATCGGAAGTCGTTTGACCGAGGTAACGACAGACCCCCGTGAAACGACGTTCTTTTTCTAGCGCTTGTCGGTCACCGTCCAACGCTTCAACGCCACATGCCTAGCTGACACGTTCGCAATTTCCGAGCCCGCATCGTAGTTGCTATTATGGAGTAGTCCATGACTGAGCCAGAGTCAACAGATAGGACGGAACGGCAACGTCTGTTGATCTCGCTGAGTTCAATGAATGGCTTAGCGCCAAGCGCACGCCAGTCAATGCTTTCTCCGTCCACTTTGGTCGGTTGGTCGTTCCGAGCAAGCATTCCGATTGGAGTGTCCGTAGAGCTATAAATAGAGCGGACAAACAGACAGACAAACCGACAGAATCTGCAGCAGCTGCAGACTCTGCAGACTCTGCAGCGTGCAACAAAGAGTGATGTCTAGCGCCAGCGCCCGACAGTCAACAAAATGTTGCTACATGAATGCGGACAGAACTGCCAGATAAATGTGTTTCAAATATAAACCAAATTCTAATTTCATCGATCAGTAGCATTTAATGTGATGAATCCTCTAAAAGAAAATTATTATCAATGATTAAATCCACCAATTATTACGTTACGGTATGCATCATTCTTAGCATTTATGTGTACGTGAGCTCTGTTGCTGGACAAATTTGCAGTAACAAAAATTGGTTAAAAATTACACGTTGTTTGCACCGTGAATTTATTTATTAAACTTGTATTTCGTCCAAACTAAAATTTAAAGAAAGCATCTTTTTACATCGGTAATGCGAGATACACTGGTAACATCAAAATGCACAACTATTACACCGAGGCGTGTGCGGATAACAAATAACAGCAGTTACGACTTCAGCTCGATTCAGTTTGTCTTTGCAACTAATTCGTCCGTACCAGCTGTTGACGAAATGTGTATCGTGTAAACGGTAAAAACTGCCACTGGTCACCAATAAATACAACGTTTTTGATTCAACAAAGAACGCCAAATGACGTCCATACACTCGTATTAGTCATATTTTGTATACTGCACTGATGGAGTGGATAAGTAAGTATGCAGTACAAGCTTATGCCATGTTTGTTTTCCCAGACAGTGCTGCGTCGTACTAAAGCCAAGCTCAGATCGCATAGACTACACCGTCGTTTGATCTATGAGGCACGACTGTTGCCGAAAATGTGAAAACAGTCACTACCGGTAAGCGCTGAGTGTGGTTCAAGTTTAGTGACGGTGTCGTCTCGTCTGTCTGTTTGAGTGGCGTCGTCGACTGTGCTTGTGTGAATGATGACGGCGAGTGTGGCGCTTTGATTCTCTGCCGCTGTCATGCGACGACGACGACGACGACGATGAACTGGACTGGCGCTGACGCTGACGTCTACTCTGGTGACGTCTGGATCGGTGACCGTGACGCCGTGACTTCGCATCACACGATGATTTGTCATCATTATTATCATCGTCCTTGTCACGATGGCTCGATCTCAAAGGCTGCGCTGCTCGACGCTCACCGCTAACCTGAGAAGGAGGGCGCATCTGGAAACGCTCAGGCGGTGCAGCCGGGGGTCGAGTTCGACGACCTGGAGCAGGCTTCATCACCGCGCTGCTACGCTGTGGATGCGGCGTGACGGCTGGTACTGCTGCTGCTGCTGCTGCAGTGGCGGCATTGATGTTGATGTTGTTGGCGTTGTTGACGTAGACGTCGTCTGCTCCTACCCCGGCAGTTGGAACGACCGGTGACGGGGTCCACTCGTCCAGCCACTTGAACATGTCGCGTTCCGCCTGCTTGCGCTGTCGCTTCTTTTCTTCCTTCTCGCGCTGCTTCTTCTCCTTCTTCGCCTTTCTCTCTCGCAGCTCTTTTACTCGCTCGGCGACTGCAACCAGATCATAACACCAGAACTAAAGCTTCGCACGCAACGTACGCAACGCAACGGACGTAACTGACGCAACGACAAAATAATGTGAGATGACAAAAAGGAAATTATTTACTGCGTCTGTTGCGTACTTTCTTGAATGCGTTGCGCACGTGGCGAGTGTTTGCGTTAGACGAAAACCCGCTTAAATGTTGAACGTTTAGTTTGATATTGCTTTTACTGTTTACGAATAAATTGTGGTCATAGACATTGTGTGCCACACCCAAGCCAGCATTAAAATAAGGCTATTGTCAGAATCACGTAACGAAGACTCCTGCTAGTCATCTAACTGCGACTCCGTAGCTTATTATTATTTTTCAATCGCTTTGCCCATCATTAGCACAAAATCGCTAATTTTTCTTCTCGAATATATTACTTCTATCAGTATCTTATCAGTGTCGTTTCTGTTTGTGTTAGTTTTATCGGACAATGCTTGGACAGCCGCAAAGATTTATTACTTCGCATCGTCTTATGTCGTTAAAAGCAAATGCAAAAAAAACTTGATTGCAGTTGACAGACATGGGCTGCACAACAAAACTGAAACTAAAAGTTGAAACTGAAAGTATGATTTATTCCGCCTAAATCTGTCTAGCTGAGAGTCGAGTGCCAGTACGAACTTTCTTGATCGGTCATGTTGGCAAGTTCGTCCAGTGCCTCCATGCGTTCTTGCAGCTCGTCGAAGGACGTCGGTGGGTTGGTCGGTTTTACCTCCTCACTGCCGGAGTACAGATAGCCCGGAGCGGCGACAGTCGGGTCACCAGAGGCCAGTGCGACGTTTGTCGACGTCTGTAGGTAACGGTAGACGAGCGTCACAACTACCTGCCAGCATAGCGCACTCAACAGCGTGTCACTAGATTCAGTTTCAGTATCAGTTCACTGCTGGCTACACGAAACGAAAAACACAGGCGACAGCAAGGAATTTTTAGTTATCATATACGTTAGCAAAACTAAACTACAAGGTCACTACCATACAATAATGTGTATTCTTGGACTGAATGTTTGAACATTTTTACCTCCGCCAAGGAAATTATGTGATTTCAGGCGTTTATTCATTTACCTCTTTGTTGGTTTGTTAGCAAGACTACACACAAAGTTACATGTAAATTTAGCTAAAAATTTCAGAGAATGTTAGACTTGGCCAAATGTAGAGCAAGTTAGAAGTGATCAGATGTCAGTGGCGATACGGATCAGCATCTGGATCCAGATAGGGCAAATCTCCGCCGAATATTGTGCTGCCACTTGGCGAACAAAACAAAAAAATAACATACCGTTGGGAAAAAAATTGCGCTGTCCGAGTGTAGGCCTACTTCTGGTATCAAGGTTTATGAGAGGAACGACAGAACAGCGACGAATAGCGGCGACATATACCATCATGATGAGGAGGCTGAGTAGGACGCGGTCGATGTGTAACAAAGATCTGTGGTTTAGGTTATCGGTCAGCTTGTCCACGCATCCTGTCTTGTAGATGGTGAGGTCGTCGGCTGGATCGTAGGCGAAGTGCCGCCGACTGTCGGTCACGTCGACCTCGATGCACGGACGTGGCGAAAACACATCGCAACAGCTGAACGGCACACTGTTTGTCAGCAGCAGACCGCCTTCTATCTTCCTTCCACCACACCACAACCAAACTGCGGGTTTTCACTGACGCGCGTCATAGATCGAAACCCATGCAATACAACAATTTCGACATGTGAAACACACGCTCACAATATAAACAGGTCATAATGCCGCAGGATGCAGACCGATAGTGGAAAAGTTCCTCGATGCTACTTTCTAACGTACACTTTTGGTAAATTGTTGATCTGTAATGGCGAATCGCATACGTAAAACACAAACGTCAGCTTCACGGGCAAAATTTTTACTCGGTGTAAATTCTTATTTACTACTTTGTTAAAATGTAAACCTTATGTAAAAGCCGTGTTGCAGAAAAGATATCCAGCGATTTGATGAAATTTAATACAAAAACGCGTATCACTGGTAAAAGAAACCTACCACCCCCATCAATGAACTGTCTCTTAAGCTTAGAGAAATAATCGTCTAGCCTACGGCTGGAAGTAACATAATAATATAAATTTACTTAAAACAACATATGGCTTAACACACCAACCGCGTGACACGTCTGTTCACCTAACAATCCGACTTAAAGCTAATATGTTCTAGGCGGCATCGCTCAAATCGTCATCGTCTGTTTTACCTACGTAACTGTTACACTCATCAGACGGAAAGAAACGCAGAGACATTGACGTGGCCTCAAGTAACAGTGTTGTTGACATAGGATTCAATGTTTTACGATAAAAAACATTTGGAGTCGAACTTCTTGTCAGAATTTACCGGGCAAGTTGCTGTCAAACTAACACGTGAGTCGCAGTGATGCCCCCTGGCGTCGTTGCTGAGAAACAAGGGAGCAATGCCCTCTCTCCACGTAAATTTTAAGCTGTGAGATAATAGTCGAAAAAATCTTTTCTTATCAGAAAATTTGTGTGCAAAAATTTAAAATTTGAAAATGAGAACCCCCATTTAAGAGGAATTAAAAAGCAAAATTAAAATTTTGAGCAATCATAATTTGTTTTGTCGAACATTTGCAGTGTCTGTCAGGAAATTGCAACTTTTTTCGCCGCCTAATTTTTTAACCCACTGCCCCGCTCGTCTAATGGCAAATAACTCTGGGCGTTGTTCCTGTGTAGGCCCACTCACTGCTGGTTTGCAGGAGACATGAGGTTGACGTAGGTCGTATCAACCCAAGATACTCTGAACCACTCTGAGTATTGCTCCGCCGCGCAGCAATGATTCTGCATCTGAATTCTATCGATCGTCTCCTTTACGTCGCCGTTCGTCCGATACATGTTCATCGATTCTTTCATGCCGATCAGAAATGCCTTTAAACAACAAGGCATTTAACACTTTTTGCCTTGTTTGACAAAGTTTTTTTTCGGATGACTTGTAAAAAGCTTAAATCATTTGGCACTAAAAAGCAGCGCTGCAAACATTTTACCTCGGGAGAAGTGAAACTGTAAAAGTCGTATATTGGTTTGGCTACAAATTACAACATAAATTCTGACGAGGGGTCGAGAGCCCAACCAACAATCTCCAATCTTTTTGGGGCTCATGTTATGTCACGACTGTTTCTAGCAAATGGTATTTCATTCCACCCAACGGCTTTCGTAGAATATACAGGGCTGGCCAAAAATGGCGCCATTTTTGTACACCTTATAATTTTACCAAATATTACCAATTTTCAACATTTTTACTGTCAGAATCAAGAGACAATTTGTAATAAAATTATCACTATATATCCCATTACACCTTAAGTGTGTCGCTACACTACTTTGTGAAATGTCAGTGTCTTCAGAATAACAATTAAGAACAAAACAACTTCTGCAACAACACATTTTAAAGAATTAACAACAAAAACAACGTGTTTTTTTGTCTCAGTTATTGTCTAAAAAGTCATATCTCACAGTTTTTAGGTCAAATGTTTGTGTCCGCCTTGTGTTGGACGACGCATCCAAGACGGCGACGCCACTGACCAATCATGGCGCAATTAACCAAACGCTGCGACAGTTTGCCCCACTCAGCGACGATCGCTTGCTTCAGCTGGTTGACTGTCGTGAATCGTCAAAATTGATAAGCTTCTGTTGAAGAACATCCCAAACCGCATAATTGACTGCATTCAAATCCGGGCTGTTTGGGGGCCACATGGCAGGCTCGATCAACGTTGATCACGCAACTGATCAGTGGCGACGCCGGCTTGAGTGCGTCGTCTGATATTTTACAAGGTAGTGTACGACACACTTGTGAAGTAGTGGAATCTATAACAATAGTTTTATTACAAATTGCCTCCTGATTCTGACAGTAAAAAAATTTTGAAATCGGTTAATATTTGGTAAAATTATAAGGTGTACAAAAATGGTGCCTTTTTGGCCCACCCTGTATATACACAAATATGACAAACGTACAGAAGGACGATTATTACTCTACGAACACATTCTGTCGCAACAGTCGGTACCTCTCGTTATTTCAGCGATGTCGCTTAAACTACAGAAAGTTGTCGAACATGCTAATACTATCGCTGTCATATTTAAGCACTCGTTTTCGACCAAAAGCAAATAGGGTCCACTGTTACAACTGGCAGTGCACTGAGACAGCGCAAATCTCTGCCAAAGCTGTGTCATTTTTTTAGCTGCGTGTGCCAGGGAAATGCAAATCCTGTCAAATGCAATACCTTGAAAATGACGGACCAAATCGCAGAATTTGCAATACCCAGACTTGTAACAAGTCCAGCAACAGCCAAGTCCAAGTCCAAATCCAAGTCCCCTATCCTCAAGTCCAAGTCCAAGTCCAAGTCCACCTTAAACGGGCAAGTCCAAGTCTGAGTCCAAGTCCTCTTCAAAAAAGGCAAGTCCAAGTCCAAGTCTAAGTCCAGTAGGAAAAAACGAACCTGCAAGCAGTTTTATCCCATTTCAATATTATTTCTCTTGCTGTTATTGAGTAAAACACTTTATCGTACACAAAAAAACTAATCCTTAAATATTGTTATCTACAACAACGATGTCACCCTTACACTGTATATAAACTGAACAGTTTTTTACATAAATATTTTATTATGTTAAAG
>Ga0209367_1000242_pt1 | contig 46717 bp, 36 predicted proteins | sample WorMetLIZISLAND2_FD_187412 | JGI IMG/M metagenome (GOLD analysis project Ga0209367, IMG submission 187412) | Marine gutless worms symbiont microbial communities from Max Planck institute for Marine Microbiology, Germany - Olavius geniculatus... ... | reverse complement strand
CGGCGATCTTGCTGTTAGCACTGGAAAATTGCTAGAGGCAGATCGAGCAGATACATTATTGAGAAAATGGTAGAACTTTCATCCCTGGTAGAGAGCTGCACGGGGACAGGTTTCGTCCCCATCCCCATCACCATCCCATCATTATTTTGATGAAAATGATTGCTGCTAGTTGCCGTTGGCAACGCAAACTCAGATGAATAGGACACATCCTGCGACATGACTCGCTGCTGCGGTATATAACAGAATGCTGGGCAAAGCAACAAGAGGACGAAAGCGCCTACGAATGCTCAACGACATCACAAACAAAGACTAGGCGTACACGACTTTGAAGAGAAGCGCAGAAGACAAGAGCAGCTGGCAGAGGAGTTTGTCATAAGCCTGCCAGTCAGCAGAAAACCAAAGAGACATTTTGGGGGAATGTAAACTCAACAATAAGTTTAGTTTAGTAATGTAACCATTCTGACATCGACTCTGCATAAAAATGTACTTATTTTCAAGGTATATATTATACTGATATACCCCCATCGCTACGCCGCCCCTGACGATGCCATAAAGGGCCAAAATTGCAGAAAATGTTGCACTGTTGTCCAACGTTTTCTTGCCTGTGGGGCCTCCCTTCTCATGGGGACCCTGTTCGGCCAAACTTGCCAAACTCTGCCTCTGACTATAAAGTGATTTCACGAACTCATGATGTTGCTAGCAGGCGAGTGGTACTGACGAAGCATTGTCCATGTGCGTCTTGTTATATTCCGACTTCCCTTCAAACCACACAAACACATTACACGTAAACTACCCATTCGACAAAACTGTTCCAAAAAGCTATTTTTATTCGTTGAACAGCTCTGTAAAAATTGGATTTCACAAAGTACAGTAGCAACAGTATTAAGGTGAGGTGGGCGAAATTATAGTTGTTTATGTCAAGTTTCTTCTCCATGTCCCATGCCAAAAAATATTAAAATTGGCCAAAGTCTACCGGAGTTATTCCTTTTTGAAACACAGTGTACACGAATTAAGTACCGACCATTTGCAGCAGGGATAGAATCCTCAAGGACTGTCCTTGACCTTGAGAACAGCTCAAGAACAAAAAATTAGGACCACACCGTATAGCAGACTATACCGAATAAAAATAATTTATAAATTATTTATTTATTATTCGGCCGAATACGAATAGAATACAAATAGTTGATGCAAGTTCAAACACACTGCACTATGCTTTGATTTCATCGCTCTGCAGTCAAAAATTTCCAAATCGGAGATTTTGCATCCATGTCGAACAAATGATATTAAAGAAGATTATTGACACTAAGAAAACACGACAGTGATTTATGACAGACTGTTGACTAAATGGTTAAGAAAATGCCATAAAGCATCGTGTGTGGGCATTATGCTGCTGAGGCAGCTTTTCTGGCAGCGGCTGTCTTTGAGACTAAATTATTCGTATTCGGTCTATTTATGGCACTACTATTCGACCAAATACGAATACACTATTCGGCTTCGTATTTGGACTGAATAGAATAGGCATAGAATATTCAGTACAACCATACAAAAAATCATGGCCCTGGCATCTAAAAGCTCTGGCTTTGGCCTCGAAGACTTGGCCTTAGCTTTGAAGCCTTAAAATGTAGTTACCTGTAATAGACTGTGCTCTATGCAATAAGTTTATGGCACCTGTATGATATATCTACTTTCCACTGTAGTCGTGAAACAAAATTCAAGGACTTTTCAAGGACGTTCAAGGCCTGTCAACAATAACTTTCAAGGACTAAATGTCGACATCAGTTCATATCATTATACATAACACGACATGTTGCTAGCTGTAAAATTCCATGCAATCAAGTTGAAACCACATTAAAATCCTGCCGACATAACTATTAACGTAATTATTTACACAAAACATACCGGACACTTTTTGTCCGGTTGAGCAGGCAACGAAGACGTCCAAAATTCCAGAACATTCGAGGAACTAGAAACTCAAATTCAGGGACTTTCAAAGCCTTGAATTTAAAGAGGAAAAAAATTCTACAACTTTCACGGATGTGTGGGAACCCTGTGAGGCTTCTCATGCAGAGTTACAATATTCAACCATTTTTAACCATTTTTAACCATACCGTGTCTGTGGCGGTCGTCTTTGTTGTTCTTGTTGGCAGCACATTGCCATGTGACGCAATGACGTGTGAGTAGGGCTACGAGAGACAACGCGGACAACAGCGACAACGACAGACTGACCAACAACCCAGGGTTCAACACTGGACCAGTTACTAGAGACAACACATGCATAAAATCTGAGTATCAAATTAACACGTTAACTTAATGCATTGATAAATGAACATGTGTTAAAAATATTGAAGCAAATACGCGAATTTACTGAATTCTGTGAAGCAACAGTTCCAATATTTCGTTAAACAGCGGTTATTCGAGGATCAAATGAATTCAAGTAATTAAACTGTTGTTGCCGTTCAATCACTACTGTAAATAATAATAATATTAGATGACAGGATGCGATTTTGATCCTTCATTTTCCAGGTACTGCAATTTCCAGCCACTGTTTTTTTGCAGTCCATCATTTTAGGTCCTTAAATTCAGCGCCTCCCAGCAATATTAATGATGCATTATCAATGCGTTAAAGCATGCATTAAAACATTAATGCAATGCGTTAATGCGTTAAAAGATAAACGCTTCGACAGCATTATATAAAATACAGCATTACAAATGAGTAACACTGTTATGCGTAAGTAGGGCTGTGAGACACAAAATAGCAAGGTAGCACAACCAGAAGTTGAACCCGTGACTTCATGGTCACAAATCCGAAGTTCTAACTGCTGAGCCACCAAACCACTACTGTAGCCCCCACACTTTCCAATTTTGCACAAAATTAAAATGTAAAAAATAATCACCTAGATAACTAGCAGAAACACACCAAGAAACGATGCAGCAATGATAAACAATCCCTTCAAAGGAAAAACTCTACATCCCCCAAAATGTTGCAGATTTTTTTTACCACAATTACGGCATTCAAAAAACCTGACTGTTAATAGTGTTGCAAAACACTCACAGACGAATACGGCGAAGGTCCTGTAGCGTGGGGACTGGCTGTCAATCATGATCACGTGACAGCTGTAGGCTCCGCCTTCACCAGGCGCTACAGGCCAAAGTGTGACCTGGCCCACAGACTGTGAGCTGGCCTGTGCAGCAAACATTAGCCCCGCCGTGCTGTTAGCAGAGTAACGTAAACACATCATCATTAGAACTGGTGACGATTAAACATATCTAACTAATTAACTATTCAAAAATCAAAGACTAATTAATCGTTAGGCTGTATTTCGATTGAAACCAAAAGAGCAAGGCAAGCATTTTCAAAGCCAAAGGTCTTCAAGGATAAAGCCTAGGCCAAGCGAATGGTCTTTGAGGCCAAGGCCAAAGCCAGACCTATTTGGGGCCATGATTTTTTGTCCTCAAACTGACCTCGAGGTGGAAAATGAACCTCAAGGACCCCATCCCCGGAAACCAACAGTGCAAGTGTTATAACGACACAGACAATAAAATCCCTATAAGTAAGTACAAAGTTTTGATGTTTGATGTGACGAGTCTGCTGTCCAATGGCTTCTAAAGATTACAAAAGAAAGACAAATCACTCCAAGTGGTCAATTTTGTCCCAAATTTTACATTTTTGGACAAAATTTTTATTTGAAGAAAAGAATTTTGCTGACATTTTTCTGACAGCCAAAAACTGAGAAGGACCGGCCCATCACTGCCACTGCCTGCCTTACCAGGATGTCACTGTGTAGAATTACCTGTTTGGTGGATACTGGATAAGACGTCCATCAGGCGCTGAGAATTGTTGGAGTACCAGCTCATTGTTCTGGTACCACGACACCTCCACTAGACTGTCTACCGGTTGCACCAGAGATCTACAGTCTAGCCACAGAGCTGAGCCTGCATAGACCACCTGGATCTCATCCGTACCTGGAGTACAAAAAAGATACAAAGTTAGTAGTAGTAGTAGTAGTAGTAATAGTTGTAGTAGTAGAAGTAGTACCAGGCTGAGCCAATGATTTAGAGTCTAGACATCATGTGGAAACGAAAAGAGGAAGAAAGTGGAGAAGGGAGGGGAAAGATAACACGAAAATGGAGCAGGGCAATTTTAATAAATTTTTGTAATCCTGAAATCCCAAGATTGGGACGCCACCAAACCCAGGATTCTGGATTGGCGAAAACGGCCGAGATTCCGTGATTTAAAATCCTAAGATTAGCAATAATAATGTTCGGGCCAATAGCCACAGCAGGGCCTGGGAAAACGTTCTCACGTGGCTCCTTTGGGAAAGAATGAATTTTTCTTGTTACAATTTCACATTTTGGAGTACTTTATATTTTTGAGCAATGGTGGGGTCCCCAAAAGTCACAAGGCCAAGGGTAACTTACCCCTACCCCTCCCTCTCGACGGGCCTGCTGACGTACCATGCAAAATTTCAGCCAAATCAGCCTGTAACTTTTAGCGCAATCCTACTAACAGACAAATTATCAAAGAGATTTTTGAACACCTAATATCACATAACGAAGGCAAAAAATCAAACAGTGACAAATGTACCGATATTATGTATCAGCCAGCCCTGCCAAGTATTGAGTCCGCAACATAACCTTGTCATCTACTCACCCGAGCAAAGTCAATAATTATCACCCACTGATGATGACTTTCTCCAATTTTGCTCCACCTGATTTGACTTTCCTCTATTAAATATGGCCAGCTGATTCTAGGAAAAATAATTAAAAATTATTGTTCATGTGCCATATGGGATCACACAGTGTCACCTGCCACCCGACACAAGTAAATGCACCCCACCTCAACCCCGGAGAGGCAGGCTGGGACTCGATCTACCTACCCCGGAGGGATGAAAGGCTGAGTTGACCTCGGTGGTTGGTTATATATGGAGATAGTTCACCTGTGAGCAGACAGTCAGCCATCTAATTAGTAACCAACTGATAGTGTCCAAACCAGGAGTCGAACCCACGTCCTACTGTACACGTATTACCATTATGTCGCCAAGCTGCCATCTTAATTTAAAACTGCCCATCAAGTACAGCGCAGAAGTTGCATGAAGGCATCGATGCATATGCCTTATCGTAACTGTAAATTTTAAAGCCCCGTATCTACAGCGACGAGACTGACAGCGCATCACAGTGACTCTTGCGACAAAAACGGTGGTGACCCCATTTACACGTGAAGCAGGTATAACGAGCTAGCTTTGTGAACGGTTGCAATATTACAATGTTTGAATAATGAGACAGCCAGCTGATCGAGCCAGTCTGTCAGATCTTGTCAAGTACTCATAAAGCTGGGTAAAGCCCAAATTCCATTACGCTGACCACCAAAACTTGCCTGTGAGGAAGTTTTGGTGAAAGTCGTGAACACAAATCACAAAAGTTGGCAACAAAGTCCTGACTTTCATGATTTCTGTCTTTTGTCGCAAAGTCGGCGTAATGGAATTTGGGCTGTCTTGCCGAGTACTTGACGAGTGCTTAACCAGCTGGCTCAACAAGCGAGTTTCATTGTGTAAAAGGGACACTAATCTCCACTGGTCTAGATGATAGCAACAGGCACCAGCTATACAGACCAGTGTTGGGCATGGAGAATTGTTTGAGATAGAGCGGAAAACAGAAGACCAGCGATGAGACGAGTAACATCGAAATAATCGTGAACATTATCAGTCGACATCTACCAGGATTTGACTGAGTCTGTCTGATGCCTGTAGAAAAACATTTATAGAATGTACACCATAAAGAGTAAACAAAACAAACTAAACTTGCTTCGTACACTTCACAAAATAGACCGAAACTAAAAATTTAGGGCAAAGCCCAACGCGAGTCTGCCCACCACAGTAAGTCCAACTGGTGGCACTGCGTAACGAAGAAAAATATAATATCAATACGAATCACGCTATACCCATTGATGACATTATAAATGCCTCTCCCTCCAAAACCCCTCAACGAATCTTCCTGAAATTTGGCCTCAAATCTTTTCAGGTAAGGATTGACTTCGCCTGAATTTAAATCCACCGTTAGGTTTCGGAAGAGATGTGGTAAATAAAAACTAAAAAAGTAGACAAACAAAACAAACACATAAGGCCTCCGGTTACTATGTATGAACGGCCTAATGAAACAGACTGAACTGTTCATGTTGTACAGCAGAAGCAGCAATAATAGCAATAGTAGTAGTAGAAGTAATAGCAGTAGCAGTAGCAGTAGTAGTAGTAGTAGTATACATACCAGTATTAGTTGTGGAACATCGGGTCAGGACAAAGACAACAATTAGGCACAGAGTGATTAGAATCACAGCAGTTAACAGACAGACTTGGTCCATTGTATCCAAGCTCTGCATTGTAGTTGTAGTAGTTGTTGTAGTAACTGATGACAACTCATTACCTGATGTCAATTTAGCTTCCGAATGCTGTGCTGACAACATATAACAAACACATACTACTACTAGTCATGTAACACATTCCTAGAAAGAAACTAGAGCTGCTAGCATTTAAAGAATTTTCGTGGATTAATTTCCAAAGATTTATCAATTAATTTCTATTAATTTTGTCGTCAAAAAACTTGGAAAACTGCAGAATTCAACTACTGGCTTTTTGTAGAGCTGTCAAAGCATTAATTTTTTAGCGCATTAACTCACTGCATTATTAACGCACCCAGACCCATCGAGAAGGAGAACAGGGGGTAAGTTACCCCGGGCCCCCCGACGTTTGGAGGCCTCGCCTGTAGAGTATAGAAAGATTAAAACACATTTTAAACGTATAATCAACAATAACTGATGACATAGTTAGCATAATCTATTAGTTTGTTGTCGGAATAATTATTTCTTTACAGCAGTGATGAAACATCAACTACAGTTTAGTTACTTGAATTCAGTCAATTGTCAAATTACCGCAGTTTAACGAAATATTGGAACTTTTGCTTCACAGAATTTTGTAAATTAACATGAATTTACGTACGTGCGTTAATTTTTTTAGCGCATGTTAATTTTTTTAATGCATGTTAATTTATTAATGCACTAACGTGTTAATTAATGCGTTAATTTGACAGTTCTAGCTCTTTGTCATCTTTTGCAAAATCAAAAAAGTGATGATCATGATGCAGTCAAAGCTCACAAAGCGCAGACTGTTAAACTAACACTATACAAGTAAAAGTCTTGATGGCATGTTCTATGCGAAAAAAATTAGACTACAAACATTGATCATCGATGAGTTTAATTGGCTAAAAATTACAAAATGTTAGTCAAATTTTGACGGATAAGAAATGTTAATGGACTAATTTTTTCAATGGTTAATCGATTAATTAATCGTTAACACTGCTGCAGCCTTAAAGGAAAACTGACAAACGAAGCAAATTAAAACAGCAATTACTACTAGCACTACTAGTACATACTAATACTACTGATACTACTACTGCAACTACTACTATTACTACAATTTAGCTTGTGCATGAGCAACGATGGAACTTACCATCAAACTACTACTACAACTACAACAAAACTACAACTACCACTACTACCACCAAAAGTACAACTACAACTACTAATACTACTACTACTACTACTACAACTAACCTTGTGCCAGTGGCAGCTGTAGTCCTGTATTGGGAGGCATCATAAAATGCAGCTGCTGACGACCGACCCTGTCATGAGTAAATGTCGGATGGGACGCGATACAACTGAATAGACTTCCAGCATTAGCCATGGTTAGTACTAGACTGAGGCGTGTTGATATGGTACCCTGGCGTGATACCAGCATACGTGGCACTGGCGATACACTGTAGGCAGCACTAGGCCCATAGTCTACACAGACACAGCAGCAGCAGCAGCAGTAGTAGTAGTAGTAGCAGTAGTAGTAGTAGTAGTAGTAGTAGTAGTAGCAGCAGTCTATTACTAGGCCTACACCATACTCTACGCTAACAGTGAAAGATTAATATTTAAAGGAAATGTTTAGCTCTTCGACAGAACCAACCAGAGAGCTACATAGCATCACCTGCCACATGGAATCACACACTGTTACCTGCCACTCGACACAGGTGAACGCGCCCTGCCTCAACCCAGCCAGATAAACCGGTACTCAATTTAGCTACCCCAGAAGGACGGAAGGCTAAGTTGACCTGGGCGGAAGGGATGGTTTACCTGCTCGCAGGCAGTCACCCATCTAATTACTAACCCGCCCCGGCATACAGAAACTTCATTGATAGGCTGAAACGCATTGCTGCTAGGCCATGCCACCAATCCAGCAGAAATAGTAGTAGTAGTAATTGATATGGTTTCCTGGCGTATGACCAGTCAATGTTTCACCGTTATTATTACTACTTGGCATCGCTCGACTATAGCGACACATTTCTCCGTAGCATGGTCTGTCAGTCAGTCTGTCGTCTGTCATATTCAATGCACCCTGCTTAAAGTGTTCAATGAATTTAGGTTGAATTTGATATTTACATTTATAAAGTTCAATTACACTGTGTGTTCAATGGGGGTCCTTCACCCCACAGGAGAAGGCAAGATTTCGGGTCAAACACACAGGACTCAAAGCATGCAGTTGCTTCTGACTTACGAAAAAAAACAATTTATGATTCACCAGTGAGCAGCAACGTTCAGCAATTCCACCATTGCCAAATCACCTTTGTCCCTGTTATTTGTCATAATTTGTTAACTTGCCGGTTAAGAATGGCAAATGAATAGCACATATTTCACTAAGCTAACCAATCGGACAAAAAAATGGAAATTTATTTTTCAATTCTGAGATCCTGTTTCTTGGATAAAGCTAACAGATGGATTGTTATTTAGTTTCACTGTAGTAATGATTCAACACTTAGATACACGTAGATACACGATTATTGATACTGCAGCCCAAATTGGCTGGATTAAGCGTAGAGAAAACAACTGAAACAAGCAAGCATAATGATACAGCATGTCCAATACGAATGACGTACTAAAACCTACATAAAATATAAAATACTACCAAAAATTTCTAGCATTGTATGGGATAAACAAATTTTAAAATCTGTTCCTAAGACTTGATTCATTCATAAGATGAAGTAATGCCTACAGTCGAAAAGATACTATTTTAACAAGTTTTTGCAATCCCTAAATCACGGACGGGAAGCCACCAATCCTGAGCTTCAGGATTGTAAAAAGCAGCCAAAATCCCGGGATCAAAAAATTTAGAGTCCCGAAACTGCAACGAATACAGCAGACCTTTAAGCCAGGAAAGGTTGACGGGTGGAAAAGCGAAGTGCGAGACGCACGAGATTGTGTAGTAGATGTCAGAACTTTGACTAGAACTAGCAGAACTAGACTTATTCACCACCGAAGGCATCACTTCAGGATCCTAAACACACATAGCAATCAATCACTCAATTAACATAGCAAAAAGAAGTATACGACATCAGTGTAATGAATATTGAGGACCGACTGACGACCGACCTCTGTTCCTAGAAGAGCTTCCTGGAGGACACTGTCAGCTCGTTCAAGCGCAAAATGAAAACTCACTTTTTTCTATGTTTTTTAACGATTTTCAATTTTGACATTTTGTAATGCACTCCCAATCCGAGTGCTAGTAGGAAGAGCACCCTAACATTTATACTACTACTACTACTAGTACTAGTAGTAAGAACTTCAAACGACCACTTCTCAGCAACAGATCATCTGATCCACTTCCGGTTTTGTTCTAGAGTGGAGTGATCGAGATCAATGGATGATGATGTGACTGATCACGTCATGTGACCCTAAAGAGTCAAGGTTGTGACCCCCAGATATTTGAGGTTCCATCTTAATACGATAACCAAGCACAATAGATAGGATTACAACAGACCACCTATAGGAAACCACCCACAACCAGTCCCATGATCACGTGATGCATGATGTCACAATCATGGTAGTAGTAGGAAAAGTAATGGTGACAGTAATAGTAGCAAGTAGTACAGGGTAACCACAAACTAGGAAAAAACATTTCCCAAGTTAATCAGACTTTTCTGGTGTCATATAAACTTACTTCTCCATAGCTTATCCCATCGAAAAGTAATTGCTTCCCAAGAAGGGTCCAAGATGAACCCAACCCACAAATGTATTTTTGAGTATTTTTGCATCCCCTAAACAGCATCCGGTGACACTATTTTTTGTTGCAATTTTCCAAGCAGTTGCGCAAAATTCCCCGAGTTTTTAAAGTTCAGAGAACTCCCAGAGAATACTGGTTTTTTTCCGATATGTGGCCACCATATAGTAGTAACAGTAGTAGTAGTAGTAGTAGTAGTAGTAGCAGTAGTAGTAGTAGAAGTAGTAGTAGTTGTCGTCATCTAACCTGTGTGGGAGGTGGCACAAGAACTGTAAGCTGGGTCTGCTGCACAAGTCGACTATCGCTGAGTGAAACACATTTCCACAGCCCAGCGTCGTCGGGGAACTTGACATAACGTATCAGAAGGTGATATTTCCCGGCACTGGCGTTGCCGACGACAACAAATCTTCCTCTTGGCCCATCACTACCAGCAACAACACCGCATTGCTTCATGAAAGTTATTTACAACTACAGCATCGCAAAAAACGAAAGCCAGTTATACTTTCAAATAACTCGAACAGAACGGGTTCAATTTCAATAAGTTTTGTGCAAAGAATCATCATAAAATTAGCACTTAATATTATCTGTTAGTTTGTGAAAAATATTAATGACAGAGTACTAGCTGAGATTTTTCTGTGGCATTACAAAAAAAAACTTCTGCATGATAACGTGTTTATGAAAACTTCAGTCACAAAATTTCAAATCATTAAACATTATAACGTTAACAAAATGTTCATTAGTAAGTAACATCATAGTCCAGAGTTACAATAAATGTTAAAAACTTGATGTCGCTTACAGTCAAGAGATGTCTTATCCATTGGTCAGTTGCAAAGCACGTTGCTTCATAACTGCAGACATTTGTCACAAATTTATCTTCTCTTTTATAATCTAGCTTAGGTCCCAAAATTTGGGAGCATTCCCTCTGAAAAAAAATTTTAAAGGCCAAAAAAGTGTGCAAAATTTGGTGTGCAATTTCGAACGACTTCAGACTCTGACTGAAAATGTTTCTGAAACAAATGAAGATATTCAAAATCGGACAACTAATGCGTCGACAGCAGTTTTTCCTGCATTTGGCGAAAAAGTCTGGTGACCTTTGGTAAACTAACAACACAGTTCTAAAGTGGACTATAATGCACCAAAGTCAACTTTTTCGAAACAGTTGTGCAGCCTAGTACCCACCCTTTCCCGCACAATCACTTAAACAGGACATAAGTGTACTTTTAACCTGCACTAAAATGTAAGTAAAGGGAGAAAAGTAAGGAGGGGAGAGAAAGGAAGGGAAAAAGAGGAAACAAAAAAGCGGAAGATAAAAGAAGGAAAGGCAGGTGAGCCCCAATTCATATTTCTGGCCATGCTACTATTTCGGAAAGCCATATTTTGGCCAAGTTGGTGCTGCGTATCCCATATGGCAGGTGATGCTCCGCAGCTCTGTGGCAGATTAAATGTTATTTCAATAGTTTTCTTACCCAGTAGTGGCAGAGCTATTATGCACAGTGCTATGTAGTGGTATGGGCAAGCCATCGAGTGGTCGTAGCCAGACAATCTGATGCTGCTGGCTTGACAATGGCATGAAACACTTGAGTACAACCGGGTGTCCTGTGACCGCTGTAGCATTACTTGTTGAAAACGACTTCATATCTACTGATGCTGCAATGCAAATACAGACAGAAGAGTAGTAGTAGCACTTGGCAGTAGCAGCAGTAGGCATTTACATTATGCACATTAAAATAGTTCAATGTAATGTTATTTCAGACATACTATTGTGAACCATTATTGCAGCAATTGCATACTCCTGATTTTTGGTAACATTCCCAGTCCCCTCCCCATCTAGTTCTTATATTTTTGTAGTAGTAACACACAGCAGAAATCATATCTGTCAGTAATTTGCAGCTGCCTTTCAAGAAACTCGAACTTCCTTCACCCTCCCCTCCTTGTCACTACATTTTAAAACTGCTGCTCATTAACAAAGCATAAAAAAGGTAAAGGGGCCATACACCAGAAAGGGCGAGAACGGGGTGCTCATCTCCCTTTCTATGGCCATTGAGCCCGTAGTTGGATAGACCACTGAGTTTGTGACGCATGGCCAGTGCGACACCAGACCTACGGTTACCTTCCCAGCTGCAGAGCATCACCACCCTTTGACCACCGATACCAAGCTATACTGCTTGGTGAACAGAGGCACATGTGTGTGAACAACTTGCCCAAGGTTGTTTGTTACCTGGTAGTGCAATGGCCAGGAGTCGAACCAGCAACCTCGCGGTCATCACTCGAAATGCTACCGTTACACCACCAAGCTAGACTGATAAACAGTAAGATTAAAAGAGAATGATTATACCTGCAGAAAGGCATCTGGTCAACTCATGACCATAGAGTACTATCATGGCTATAAGAAACTTTGGCCAGAGCCTGAAACACCACAAAACTGCAGATTTAACCTTCACTTTGAAGCTAGCTTACTGCATGCATAACTGTAATTAGAAGTGAATAGAGGGATGCTGTTGATGATATATTAAAATCGATAAAGGAAGAAAAACATTTAACAGCTGGTACCTCATAATCAGTCAAGAAATATCAACAGAAAGCAAGACATACATATAAAAAAGCACTTTTTCAGTTCATTACAGAAACTCGTAGAAAGCTTTAACTTTTGCACTATCAACACTAATATCTGATGGTATTCACTTGACAATAGATGTTTTAACAGTTCAGTTTTGATGGTAGAATATACTTCTAAAGATGTTATTTTGATGCTCTAGCGTTTCTACTTGGAAATCGACCAAAAAGTTAATCGACATGTTTCAGTCATATTAAATACAAGAATAAGAAAAATGATTATGTACATGATTTATGCAACAGATGTCTGATAACGTCACAGTTGTTCAGTACTAAAAGCCAAAATGGTCTCAAGGCCAAAATTTTGGCCTCGGCCTTGGAACGATGGCCTCAACACTGGCCTAAATCATCTGGCTTTTGCCTGACCTCAGTTGTAGTGCTTTGGCCACCCATAGCTCTAAGATGGGTTTGCAGCTAAATACCAAAAGCCTTTTGCTGCAAGAACTATCACTGAGTGGAATTCACTACCAGACTCCATCACCTCATTGGCTTCAGTACCATCCTTCAGAAACCATCAGCTGTCTGCTGTATCAGGCCCGTAGGTGTGCACACTCCATTGCTGCAATATTCACGAGGAGTCTGGCAATTATAACCCAGGTGCAGATCCATGCGGCTACGGGTAAAAAGCGGATTGCGGATCTACGGATGTCGCAACAAGTAACACTGTAATTAAGCTATTTTTTTCAACCACCCCCTAATCCTATTCCCATGGCCATATCCCTAATCATAGCCCTAACCCTGACGTAACATCCGTAGATCCGCACATCCGCTTTTTATCAGAGCCCGATCCACACGAAGGAGAAATGGATACTATGCTAGAGTTAAGTCTTATAATTTCAGCATAATGCCAACTTCAGTATCGGCCTAACAGGTCCCATAAGTATATTATTCTTACTTGACAGTACGAGTTTACGTAAAAATGTAAATCACCAGTGCGTCGAATCCTCCAATGCGTTCATATTAGCAGAGATATTTCATTTGTGTCGCTTCGATTAACAAACTTCACTTCCCGATTACTTTACCATACGTTGTTTACGTTCATGTTTATCCGCGTTCCGAGAGACACGCCCACTTTACAACAAGGTCGAGTCGAGAGTAAACTGAGCCACACGGACCAATCGCAATCCACCACGCCAAATTGGCCTCGCCTATTTTTGCTGGTTTCTAGGTCGGGTGAAACTCTCCGATTGGCGAGCGTTGTAGCTATGGCGGTCACCTCATTAGGCTCTTGCGCTCATTAATATTCATGAACTCCGCCTGCGCTGCTGTATGCTCGTTGCTAAGCAACGACTGCTTAAGCTCGAATTCCATTACGCCGACTTTGCGTCGGGACTTTCTCGCCCACTTTCTCTGTGTCTTGTCACTGACTTAATTCTATTAGAGCGACACAAACGGATTTGTCACGAATTTAAACTACCCCGGGCCCTGCGACGTCACGTTGGGGGGCGCCGTCGGCCAGAAATATAAAGTACGCCAGAATGTACTATTTTGGAAAGAAAAACTCAAAAAAATTTCCCCAAAGGGGTCCTGTGAAAACGTCTGGGGCCAAGAGAGAATGTTTCCCGGGCCCCGCTGTGGCTCTCGACGGGCCATGGAAAAGCTTTCCTGAAACTATACTTCCACGCAGTCGACAGTGAAGATTTGGTGATAACTTGCACCGTTTTTGACTGATCCACACGTATAACAGACAGACGAACAGACGGACAGACGGACAGAATTGCGATGGTTAAGACGCGCTGAGAGCAGTAGCTGCTTTCGCGCGTAAAAAATGCTATTGTATCAGTTACCACATGAAAAAGCACAATTTTATTTGTTTTCAATCATTTTAGTTATTTTAAAATTTTGGAATTAAAACTCCGCAAATCCCGGAATGCGGGATTGTTTAAGACGGCCGGCATTTTGAATTCCGAAATTGCAATCCATACAGTACAGACGATGGTTCGAGTATTCGATAAAATACTCGATTAACTTCAATTACTCAATCGAAGCAGCTCCAGCACTAAGCTCCCATCCAATATTAAATATTTAACGGTGTTTGATTGTAAACAATGTAAGTTTGTTGTCGATGAAATTTTAAAAGTTTGTAAGGCGATAAGTAAATAAATATCTTTTTGCATAGGTGAGTTGTGCATATTGCAAGTTGTTTTGTTGTTGTATAAGATGGGACTTTTCGCACAATCTAGCGTGCTAGTGAATATTTTGTGTATGACTGAAAACCGCAGGACACCACAGGACACCGCAGGACACTTTGAATAACCACCAGAAACTGCTGAAAACAGTAAAACTATAGGGCTTCTTTAATTTTAGAGCATTATATGGCCACATTATAGCGGTTATGTAGCGATGCTAATATTTCAGGATGTGCAAGAAAACCACAGGACACCACAGGACACATATCAATAAACAGTAATTCTAGCGGTAGATCTGCGATCTTGCTGTTAGCACTGGAAAATTGCTAGAGGTAGATCGGGTAGGCACATTATTAGGTACATGGTAGAACTTATGTTCCTGGTAGTCATAGTCCTGGTAGTCAATGCCACAACACTGTCACGTATTTAAATCAGGCTTATTCAGTATTATATCAGAGTCCATCTCAAGCCATATATGTTTCATTGTAACACATACTTCAAAATATATTGTTTTTTGAATAAATTTGGTAATTGATAACAGAGTGACTGATATTTCAGTCCCAACCACAGTTCTGGTTATGCAGTGAAGAAATATGGCTGCATTCTTACATTAATAATGTTATAAATGTAATTAGATAAAGTGGCGATCTACCACTAGTAATTTTCTGCTCGCTAGTGCGAGATCGCCAATCTACCCCTAGCACTGACCATCAATAAATGTATTGATTGTAAGCTTAGCCAGTACAAAATTTGAGAACAGGAGTGGCATGAATATATGTGCAAACACTGACAACGTGAGTGATGTACATTGTAAATTTGAGTGTCTTGGCGCACGTCTGATGTACGGCGTACACACCCTTGGAGTTCAGTTATGTGGCATCTCAGCGTCGGCTTGTGGCATTTTGTCTCTGTTTCTAGGCACTTGTAGTTTTCTACTTTTAAATTTGTGGTGCCAGTACATTATATTTAAACATTTGGGGATTATGAAAAGGCCCTGGAAAATTTTTCATGCAGGTCCTAAAGAGTCCAGGAAAAATCCTGGATTTTTTGTCAATAAAAGTGTGGGAACCTTGCAGAAGAGAAATATTGTATCTGCTATCAGTCCATGTACACACTGAATAGGCCTAGTTTTCACTACGTAACATAGTCCACTAGGCCTATAGCAAATAAACAAAATTTATTTGGCAAAATAACAGCTGTAAATGTATGATAATCCATTTTGCTGAACAAGACAGAAATATTAAGTTCACCATCGAAGCAGGGCAGCTATTCACTGCAGCAACTGCCAGCACTAGTTGAGACAAGCAAGCTTGTACTCACGACACATTATGACGTCAGTATTACATAACGACTAGCAAAGAATATTTAATCAATAGCCATAATTTGCTAAATATTTTGAATTACTATTTCTTTTCCTACATCTGGTAAAAATTTTGTGTAAATTTATCATCATTTGAGTGAATTATGAAAGAAAGAAAAAGTGATCTCTAGAAAAAAGGGTCCCTTTTTTATGAAACCCGTGTACGCTCATCACAGAACTGGATCTGCGTCATTTCACATCCGCAAGTTTTTTCTATCTTTGTTTTGCTGTCGGTCCACATTTGCGAAATATCCTGCGGATCTGTGTCCACGAATGGATGCATCCACAGTTCACATATCTTCGGTTCTGGAGTAAGAGGGTAAAAGTTGGTGTTCTAACTCCATTCCTAGCACCCCTGTGACTACATTCTGCAGACCAATAGCTGGGCAAGTGATGGGGATGCTAGGGTGACAGTAAGAATTAGAACTTCAACGTTAACTTTAATCCTGTAGGCGTGACTGTCGTTTGTACAGGGAGTCTATTGCTAATAGATATCCGACAATTTCTAGTCATCTCACATATAAGCAATCTGTAGTCCTTGGACTAGGGTAAGGTGTTAGGGTTAGCATATGGGGATTAGTGCTAGCTTTATGCCTTGAGCATACTAACTATATTTCTAACAGGCATTTTAGTACCCCTATTAAACTTTTTGAAAATCACGGGTTTTTCCTCAAAAACAATGAAAAACCTACATTTTTTGGTTTTTCTGTTTTTTTAGGAAAAACACGGGTTTTGGGGTTTTTATGTTAAGCCAGTTTTGGTAAAAATGCCCAACATAACGAGTTTTTGGATTTCTATGGGCTTTCAGTTGGTTTATTCATATGAGGTTCTGTTTGCTTCACACAGCAGTATTATCACATTGGTAGGTTTAGATATTTCTTGTACTAATAACTTTAGCTGCGTTTTGCAATGCTTAGCACGTTTGTGTCTGTTCGTAGATAAGTATGTTAAAAATACGCTAATTAGATACCTTATACTGAAGCGTGAAAAACAAATTTACTCGTATATTGCCTCAATACATAAAAACAAAACTAAAACGAATCTTTTGTCTGCTGTGCCATCAGCAGAAATTGAAACTGTTACCTAGAAATATAAGACTGTTAAAAGTATTATTATCATTAGCCTGTTTATAATATATTTATGTTGGTTCACTTGACTTTTTCGTGGTTGTTAGGCCATCCAAAACGCAGCTTTTTGACTGTTTGTTTGCAGCTGTTGGCTGAGATAAAGATGGCAGTGTCAACAAGCAGCAGCAGTTTAAAGCCAGCTTGGAAGGCTGTCAAGCCAATGCCCACAAAGAGAGTTTATTCATCTCCAGTTTCCTGTGCTGGACAGGTAAAGCAGTACGGACTATGGACCCTGCTGTTGATTAAACAGATTATTACCAATATTTAACTTTAACAAACCTAAGAATTAATTAATTGCAAATTTTAGTTTAAAAACCGTACTGAAGTGCATGTTTTTTGTGAAGTGAGATGAAATTTATTTAGTTTTTTGTTCTTTTTGACACATATTACTTGTTCTGTTTTTCACAGGTAGTGCAGAAACAGACTTTAGTTCAGGTGGGAACTTAAACTGTTGTCTGATGGCCAGTTGTGTCAGGAATATTTGTAGCAAAAATTATTAAAATCTCTTAGTCCGTCTTTTTTCAGTTACAATCACTAATGTTGCATTTGACATTTGTTTTGTCATTTTTGACACTTTTTGACACTTTTTTTGTGTGTTTTGTTTTTTCTGCGTAGTATAAAAGCAAACGTTGGGTGAGGCAGGGATTTGAACACTTACTGGATGGCCTGTCATGTCAGGAATATTTGCACCAAAAATTATTAAAATCTGTTAATCTTCCTTCATTTATAATCAATATAGTCTAGGATATTTATGGACATTTCTCTGTTAATTTTAACGCCTATTTAATGTGTTCCATTTTTGGTAGACAATGCTGAAACATATGCTACATGAGGGAGGAAATAGAATGGTTATTTGATGGCAAGCTGTGTCAGGAGTATTTGTACGAAAAATGATCACAATTTGATCATCTTTTTTCATTTGCAGTTGGTTATGTCGAAGATATTTGGTGACGTTTTTTGTCAATTTGACACTTATTTAGTGTGTTCTCTTTTTGCCAGTGGTTGATGGCCAGTTGGATCGAAAATATTTTTATGAAAAACTTATTTAAATCTGATGATTTATTTCAAGTTACAATTGATAATTTTGCCGGAATTCCCAGGTTTACATGGTTGGTGGCTGCGATTCGGCCGGTACACCTATTGACTGTTTCGAGTCATACCATCCCGGCAGAGACCACTGGTACCGATTGGCCAACGTGCCGACGAAGCGTGCGAGCCCATTGGTCCACACAGTCGGGGGCAAGCTAGTAGCAATGGGCGGAGTCAGCATTACTCAGCAGCCACTGGATATTGTGGAAGTTTACAACCCTTTGGAGAAAGAATGGACCATGCAAGACATCATGAAGGATCATCTCATGGGCATGTCAGGCGTTGTAAGAGGTCAGTAGTAGTAGTAGTAGTAGTAGTAGTAGTAATAGATATGTAAAGGATAAAGGTATTTCGTACTGAATAACAAGCGTAGGGGCCGGAGCTGATCTCGGTCTCTAGGCAGTCAGCACGCAGGTGACATAGTCATAAACCTGCTGGTAGGCTGCCATTACTTTCCACCAGGCTCGCGGTTACCTTTCCAGCCAGAGAGTGTCAACACCATTTGACCAGTACCAATTATTACGTGCGACTGCAGGTACTGCTGTAGCACGTCTTAGCCATCACAATTTTGTTTGCTTGTCTATCTGTTTGTCTGTCCATCCGTCTGTCACACGGGTGGATCAGTCAAAAACGGTGCAAGGTAGGATCACTAAATCTTCACTGTCGCCTGCATGGAAGACTCTAGTTTCAAGATCTGCAAAGCTTTTTCTATAAATTTGAAATGGGTCGCCCGAAGCAAAGGCCCTAAATGATAGGTGGGTAGGGAAAAGTTGCAATTTTTGGCCAGTAAGTCGCTGTGTCTCCAAAACGGGGCAAGAGAGGGCCTTCGAGAGTGAATTGTAATGAAATGGCTGAAGATGGAGCAGGACAACCTGCATGCAAAATTTTCGGCATTAAACGTTGTTTGCATTAGTTTAAATTTTACCCCTCATGTTTAAAGAGTCGTGCATTACACTTAGGTGTGCATGTCAATTGCTGGGATTGATTTGCTTGAATTTTGTTCGCAGCAGGTCTTTATACATGCATCACTGTCACGCATTCCTTTTGTGTTAGTTAGGCTTTCTTGTTGTAGTATTAATATTGGTAACAGCAGTAATAATAGTAGTATGCAAGACGTCATGAAAGACCACCTAATGGGCATGCCAGGCATTGTACAAACTCTGTAGCAGTTGTAATAACTGTTGTTGTTGTTGTTGCTATAGTTGTAGTTGTTGTGGTAGAGGACCATGCAAGATGTCATGAAAAATCACCTCATAGGCGTGTCAAGGGTTGTAAGAGGAGATTATAAGTGTTCAAAATTGGTGGTTATTTTGCTCCAAGTTTTGCATTTTTGGAGAAAAGTTCTTCGACAAGAAGCAGATTTTCCAGCAGTTTTCCGACAGCCAAAAATCTACGTTGTGGTATTATCTCCCTCTCTTTTCCACAATTCCACTGCATTGTTATATATATTTATAACTCATTTTTTGCAAGTAATGATTGTTAATTGTAGATGATAAAGTGATAGTTGTTGGAGGTATGAGTATTGATTCAAACCCCAAGGATTACCTGATGCAATACGATGTCGACAAAGATGTCTGGAAAAGCTTAGCCAGTATGCCTACTGCCAGATATGCTACCTTTAGCTTCCTGATCAATGACAAGCTCTACGTCTTAGGTATGTTGTAGTAGTTCTTGTAGTAGTAGTAGTAGTGGTGGTGGTGATGTGGAAAAGCCTGGCTAGTATGCCTTGCCTACTGAAATATATGCCACTTTTAGCTTCTTTAGTAGTAGGGATGTTTAGCGATATTCGTTTGTTTGATATTTGTTCGGTTGTTTTGAATTTCGAGTTCAATAACGGATTGTTCAATATTTGAATTTGTTTGTTAATTGATGTGCCACTACGTGTCAAACATGCAATAAATGGTTATTTACAGCCAGCAGTGTCTTGCATTGTTTATTTTGTTTTGCATGCATTGGACTACTTAACGCCACATGCGGCTGTTTTTATCGTGCTAAGCAGTGGGTGGCCTACCCTGCCTTGGGTGCACAGTCATAGGTACATAGTATTAGTAGCAGCAGCATTGGCAGTAGTTGTAGTAATAGTTGTTGTTGTAGGCGGACGTCAAGGCAAGTTTCCAGTCACAGAATTTGAGGTGTATGATTTTCAGACATTTCGCTGGCATAGTAGTAGTAGTAGTAGTAGTAGTAGTAGTAGTTGAGGTAGTTGCTGTTCTAGAGGGATGTCAGGGCAAGTTGCCATTAGTGGCATTTGAATTGTATGACTTTCAAACATCTCATTGGCACAGCCTTCCCGACATATCGACCAAGCGAGTGTGGTAGTAGTAGTAGTAGTTGTTGTAGTAGTATCAGTATCTTAGTAGTTGTTGTTGTTGTCATTGTAGGTGGATGTCAGGGCGTTTGAAGTGTATGACTTTCAGATGTCTCATTGTGTAGTAGTATTGGTAGTAGTAATAGTATAGTGGTGGTAGTAGTAGTAGTTGTTGATGTTGCATTTGGTGTAGTGTAGTTGTAGTAGTCACAGTTGTAGTAATAGTTGTCATTGTAGGTGGACGTCAGGGCAAGTTGCCAGTAACAGCATTCGAGGTGTATGACTTTCAGACGTCTCGCTGGCGCAGCCTTCCTGACATTCCAACCAAGCGAGTGTTTGCTCTCTATGCCCACTCCAATACTCACATCTTCTCCATTGGAGGCCTCTATCCAGACACCAGCCAGGGGTTCAGTGACGTCACAGAGGTCTTTGACCTCGATACAGGTCAGAAGTAGTAGTAGTAGTAGTAGTAGTAGTTCTAGTAATAGTTGTTGTTGTATTACCTTGCTGGCATAACAGTAAGGCATACGACTAATAATTCACAGTTCACGACTTCGACTTTTGGTCGGGTTATAGGGTGTTAACACGATCCAGCAAACTTCCAGCAAACGTCCAGCATTAGCACATGTATTTTTAATACATTTGCTGAAAGTTTGCTGGAGGTTTGTTAGATCGTGTAAACACCCCATTACTGTCAAGTGGTTACTACTTGGATGGGTGACTTTCTGTGGACAGCTAAACCACCTTGGTATCCAGCAGTCACCAAGGTCAACTCAGCCTTCCATTTCTCTGTGATAGGTAAGTCAAGTCCTGCCCTGCTGGGGTTAAGGTGGGGTGCATTCACCTGTGTTGTGTCATCCTATATGGCAGGTGATGCTCTGTAGCTTCGTGACTGATTTCCCATAAACTTCTGTACTCATTTTTTGATCTTGAATTTTTTAGGTCAACTCTTCTATTGTAGTGGTTGTTTGTAGTAGTTGTTGTTGATAATAAAACCAGTCTGCTCTCCGTATGTCCATCTGTCTTCATAAAGTTTTTGCAGATCTTCCAGTTTGAATGAAACTTGGTAGATAGGTAGAGGTTCATGAGTTGACGAGGCTGTGTCATGTAACCTGATCCAATTTTAAAGTCAAGGTTATTAGTTTTTCAGAATTAGAAAAAAAATTGGTTTCATTTTCAAAGTCTGTCTCCTTCTCCATTTACGACTACTGTGTACATTACAATCACAGCTACTACAACGACTACTACTACTATAAGTAGTAATAGAACTAATAGTAGTTGTTGTGGTAGTTATTGTTGTTTACAGAGACATGGACAACGGCGGCTCCAATGTTGAATAAGCGTGGAGACTTTGCAGCAACTTTTCTGTCTGGACATCTGGTTGTTGCCGGTGGACTAGGTGAGTAGTAGTAGCATTAGTAGTAGTATTTATTAGCATTGTGGTCAGGAGGCATAGGGGAATAGCTCCCTTTTTATATTCTAGGCTGTCTTAAAATTGTCAAGAAATCTTTATTTTGTTGGACAGTTTTCGTCCAGAAATGCAAAACCTGAGGCTGACAATCCCGATGTTAGCCAAAATCAGGGGCAAACTAGAAATTTTGAACACCCAAACCACCCGTTATCTGCTTTGTCTGAAATTAGCAATTTTCTGCTCCACTCATTTTGTAAACTCAAGGTGCCACTGATAGTAGTAGTAGTAGTAGTAAGCTAGCTCTGGGGAAAATCATGACTAACAGATCATTGTTTAAATTATTGCTCATGCTGCTGATTTTGCTGTGCTGTTAAGGCAACTCTGCTTAATTGATTGATTGCATGCCTTCCAAGTGCCAAGTTTTCATACCACCAAATCAGTTAATAATGTGTCTCAGGGCTGCTATTTTGGGACGTGTACCCCTGTGTCTCTCCTTCTGTTTCTTTTCTCTCTTTTTACATACATTAACTGCTTTTAACTAATTTTAACCATGTATGGCACTGAATGGCCTATTTTGTGCTGATGTGCCATTAAGAAACTACTCACTCACTCACTTTTCTCTCCTCTTGCATTTTTGCATGCAAAAGCAGCTACTGCTTTCAGCATCGTCTTAGCCATTGCAATTCTGTCCGTCTGTCCATCTGTCTGTCTGTCAGTCACACGGGTGGATCAGTCAAAAACGGTGGAAGCTAGGATCACCAAATCTGCACTATCATCTGCTTGGAACACTCTAGTTTCTAGTAAAAATTTTCCATAAATTCAAAGTGGGTGACCCCAAACGAGGGCGTCAAATGAGAGGGTGGTGGGGAAAATTTGCGATATTTAGCCGCTGTATCTTATATCAGTCGCTGTATCTCAATAACAGTGCGAGATAGCATCTAGGTTTCCTCCCGCATTTGGTGAAAAAAGCTTGGTGAACTTTGGTCCACTAACCACGGAGATTTATAGCTGCAATCATACCGAGCAAATTGACTTTCCTGCGCTCAAAAATTTTTACGTGTGCTATAGAATGACCAAGGCTTGCTAGTGCACACCCCGCCAGGAATGGGGGGTTTCCCCAAGAATATTCATCATCACAATGTGTACAACTGGTCTCGTTGCAGTGTCGACCTACTGACCGACTGACATTGATTGTCGTGGTTGTCGACAGGCAATGAAGGCAAGCCGCTGAGTGCCGCTGAGATGTTTGACCCTGCAGCCAATCAGTGGACGTCTCTACCCAACATGTCCATCCCTCTGTGTTCGTGCTCCTTCACAACTCACGAGGATCGACTTTATGTCATCGGCGGACTCACTATCGGTGGTCCATCGCCTTCGCTACAAGTCCTGTCATTGAAATGATCTATTCCCACAGCAGAGTAGTAAAGTAAGTTCTTCTTTGGGGGGAATACCTACTCCCCCTTTCCTTCCCCTCCCTTCCTTTCCTATAGATGTAGGGTAGGCACCCTTTTGATCCAGCTAGGTTTTGAGAGTGCTGTAAGGATTGGAGCACTAGCTGCAAACATATTTTGGAGCATTTTAGCAGCGTGGAAACTGCATCTGGTGACACCAAGTTCTGTTTTTTATGATGCTTCTTAAGCTGGATTAATGGGAGGGACTACTTCATGTTGGTCCAAGGGCTGGAGTCAAATTCTCCCCCATTGCAAATGTCCGTCTATGGGCCTGGTGATATTTTGGGTATGCATCAATGAATTTTCATCAACCTTTCTTATTGGTAGTGCATATTGGGACAGTGGTGATGTTATTGCCACCATAAGTCGTCTGTCTGTTGGTCCGTCTGTCTTTCTGTCGTAATAAGTTCATCCATCATGACCAGTGGGCCAGAATATAGCTTGGAAATTGAGTACTTGAATGACTAGACTGGCTTACGCTGTTTGCTCCCCGGAGCTCAATATCGGCGACCCAATCCCAGCGAAACACCCACCTACTTCCTGCGTGGGAATATGCCGTCGCCCGTGCCATAATGCAGTAATTTATTTCACACCAGTGTAACGTTGTGTGACGTCACCTGCAAGCCGGGATGTACACTGTAAATATAAGGTTCCGTCGTACACTGTTCGCGGAAGCTATGTATGGCATGGGTGGTAAGTTGGGTTGATGGAAAAGCAGTGATTTTCCATCCCATTTTGGATGACTCACTGTCACCAAATTGCACAGATTTGCAATTGTGTCTATAAAAATATTTTGGAGGTAACACCCCAGACCATGATAACTGAGTTGCTGGTAGCCCGTAGTTGTTCATCAACTGACTTTTCGTCAGTGGCGGATCTAGGCTTCAGCCAAGGGGGGAATATCCCCCACTTATCCCCCTTTCTTTTCCCGTCCCCTTCCCTTTGTCCCTTCCTTCCCTTTTACCTTTTTTCTGTTTCTTTCCTCGTTCCCTGAGAAGTAGGACCCCTTGAATTCAGCTAGGAGGTCAGGGGAGTGCTGTGAGCTTCCCCAGTAGAGCCTAGGGCGGGGCCACGTCCGAAATCGAATTCGATGCATTTTAGCCTTAAAATATAACATCTGGTGGCGATAAGTTTAATCATTTTCCGGATGCATGAACTTATTAATTAGCGGTTTGGCAGAGCTTATAAAGTGTTTACTTGTGCATAGAGGCTCAAGGGGGGAGGGGTGGCCGCACATTCGCCCCTCCCCCTCCCCTTTTGGATCCGCCACTGCTTTACACAGTGATGTAGTCGAGTCAAGCCTAGATTCCATCCAGAACAATGCATGCAACGCCTTGCATACTTTTCTGACACCAGAAAAGTTTGCAGCTGGTGCAAGCAATGCAACCGACGAAACATAAGGATAGAAGCAGTGTCTGTTCTTGGGTTGCATCTGCTGGTTGCTTTTGTCAGAACTGAACTCAAAAACTACGATTAAAATAGGAAGTACAAAATCAAATTTGATTTGTATTATAAATTGTACAGGAAACAGAAAAAAAACAAACCCTAAAATTTGGATTTTTAAGGTTTTCCAGTCTTACTCAATGTCAGCAGTCATCTTTCTTGCATTGCCAGGTACTTGAGTACTACATCCCTGAAGACTTCTGCGGTGTCGTGGGCAAAAAAGTGGGCGCGTTAGGAAGTTGCAATTTTTTGACAGACTGCAAATTTTCGACAGATGAGAGATTATGTGTGCTCAGAATTTCAGTTTTGCCCCTAGTGTTTGCCCCCCTAAAATGGGGGAGGTCTTTAGCCCCAAATTTTGCATTTTTGGACAAAAGTTTTCCAAAGAGAAGATTTTCGGACAGTTTTCTGATAGTGGAAAATTCACAGGGGTTGTCCTTACCCCCCCTTTTCCCGCTCTGGCCATAAGATCACTGAGTGTCTTGTCAGTTACTAGGTAATTATTCTGCTGGCTGTAATGTATTGAAAGCATCTATGCAGTAGCTCTTGTGTTAGTGTTCGCTTTGTTTCATTGTCTGCAGCTCGCATAATTAGTTTTTATTATTAGACTTACAAGCTTGTAGTTTGCTATTGTATGTTGCTGAGAGTGCTATTTATACCCACATTCTAAGAAACTGTAATATTTTGTTTGTGTTATTGATCGCACATTTTCACTGTTGCTTTGAAGACTAGTGCTCATAGCCCCCGGCCCCCGTCAAGAGCCACAGTGGAGCCCATCTGGGGATAAAATTTTTGACTTTTTCTGTTTGAAATGGAGCATTCTGGTGTAATTTGTAATTTTTTTTTGTGACGGCGGTGCTCTGCAAATGTCGCGGGACCCGGGGTAGCTTATCTTTTACCTCAGTCACCCTCTCGATGGGCCTGCATAGCTCTCGACATGCTCTCGACTAGACCACAGACTTGGTTTGGAGTCTTGATCCTTGGTGTTGTCAACTTGAGAGGGAAATGGGGGCAACATTATCTTTCTGAATATCTCGGAGGGGGAAAGATATTCGCCCAAATAATATCAGGTCAAGGTGGAACAACTGATGCAGAAGTGTGCCTACAAATATGCCTGCAAAGAAACGTGAAGTCTGGTGTAGGCCTATTTGATAGGAATTGAGAAAAAAAAATCTTGAGGCTGAAGTTAAAAGAGTGGTAGGTGGTATCAAGGTGAGAGTGGTGAATGACTGAAGTGACTGCAATCTGCTGCTTTAATGAAAAAAAGAAGCGTCTGGGAGTGAGCTAGGAATATTTCTGCACAAATGTACGCTTTAACCCGGAAGAAAAAAAGCGAATTTTGATAAGTGATTTATTATAGCGAGTTCAGATAAAAATGCATTTTGATTATAGGGTATAATGCCTTGAAAAGTTTGGTTTGCAAATCGCAGTTTGACCGATTAACCTACGTCCATACGTCCGATCAATTCAACATGAACACGTCACGTTAAACGTTTAATTCGATAATTAATATTCTTCGCTGGAAGTTATTTACGATGTTGTTGTTTACTACGTTTTTGTGTTTTTAGTTCGTCTCCGACTTGTTTATTTTTTTCTTGCAGTGTCATTTTTCCAGTTTCTGTAAGTTAGTTTTTGGTACTTTTACGCAGCTGTCTGAAAGACATCGCTATACTGAAAGAAGTAGGTCGTACCTGGCTAGTTACGTCATCATGTTTTGCTAGGATGTAGAGCTAACTCCAGAATAGGAAAACCGCAGAGTTTCGAGTTTTTGGATGCACTAACCATCGCTAACTCTAATGAGGGCGGTATGCCTGAAAACCGCAGGACTCCATAGAAAGACCGCAGGACACATAGATGATAACCGCAAAACGATTTTTAGACGTGAAATCAAGACTTAACCTTTCTGTACTTCAGTACATTTAAATAAATGCCGCTAGACAATGCAAAAATGACAAAATTAGCACGCCACCAGATGCCTAGAAACAGGGACAAAATGCCACATGCCGACGCTGAGACGCAGGCCACATACCTGGACGACAAGGTTGCATACGCCATACAGACGTAAGACGTGCGTCAGGACGCTTAAATTTACAATGTACATTACTCATGTTGTCAGTGTTTGCACATTCATTCACGCCACTGCCCTTACAATCAATACATTTACCAGTATGTGTCCCACTGTTTTCTTGCACATTCTGAAATATTAGTATTCCCACATAATCACTATAATGTGGCTACAAAATGATCTAAAATTAAAGAAAAGCTATAGTTTTACTCTTTTTGGCACTTTTTGGTGGTTACTCAAAGTGTCCTGCTGTGTTCTGCTATGTCCCGTGGTTTTCAGTCATACCCAGTGAGGGCCTTATCTAAAGGTTAAAAGCAGTGTTATAGCTTTTTATGGGAAGCCCATCTTAGAGCTACGGAGCGTCACCTGCCGTATTGGATCACACAGTGTTGCCTGCCATCCAACATAGGGTGAACACGCCCTGCCTTAACACCAGCCAGATAGGCTGGTACTCGATTTACTTACCCCGGAGGGATGGAAGGCTGAGTTGACCTAGGCAGCTGGTTAGATACAGAGATGTTTTACCTGCCTGCAGGCAGTCACACATTCAAGTACTAACCCGACCTGACTTAGTGGTTACTGCTTGGATGGGTGACTGTGCGGAATGCAGACAGATAAACCCTCTAGGTACGGTAGTTTTTGTTGTTTTCTCAGACATCTGTCTGAAATTCCAGCTCTGAAATCAACTTCAGTGTATCCACATGGTAAAATGTCTTCAATGACAAGCATTATTGATATGCGATCTTCAGAACTTCAGAATGCTACTGGCCCTGGGCACATTGCACCTTTTACTGCCAGCTGCCATGGCGAACATCAGTAACAGTTAGTAGAAAAGTGATGGCTGACAATGTCCCGGAAAGACATACTGCTGGATTTACATTGAGTTTTACTTGGTAGCTGATTCCAGTCAACAGCAGTTTGCAGAATGAATGAGTATTTGAAAGTATCACTGTGAGTTGATATCTGTTGGAAAGTCGGTGCCTAATCGGAGTTTCTGTTGGAAAGTTGCAAATTTTTGCCCCACCTATTTTTTAACCCACAATGCTGCTGAATACAGCCATTTCAGTAGTAGCATTGGGTGGTGGTAGTGATGGTTATTAGTACATAGTAGTAGCAGTAGTGGTGGTAGCCTGTGCATGTTGAATGTTACAGCATTGATTTTCTACCAATGGAAGCTGTCGGTTTATTCTTGGCTGAAACAGCTATCATGATACAACCCCCACAACTTCCTAATGTTGCTGTGTAGTAGTTGTGGTAGGTAGTGGCAGTACTGGTTGTCATAGTAGTAGTATAGTTGTTGTTGTTGTCATTGTAGTTGCTATGGTGTGATCTACCAATGGAAGCTGTTGCTTCATCGCTGGCTGAGGCAGCATACGATCCAGTCCCAGTACTATAGTACTATTATAGTAGTAGTATTAGATGTTGTTGTTGTAGTTGCTAGAGTGTGGTCTACCAATGGATGCTGTCGGTTCATCGCTGGCTGGTGCAGCTGTCGTAATTCGTCCCCCCAGTGCTGTCGCTGCTACTGCCAGTGGAAAAGATTCCCGCTGGCTCACTCTGGAAGTTTGCCGGGAATTTGCCCGGGCCAACTGCTCACGGACTGCCGAGGAATGCAAATATGCACACCCTCCACCACACGTTGAAATACAGAATGGCCGAGTGACATGCTGCTATGATTCTATTAAGGTTTTTCACAGTTCTTTATCATGCAGCATTTTTAAGTAATGAAAACTGAATTAATGCATAAAACAATTTGAACATAGTAATATTTTAGTAATCAGTAATAAATTTCAAATGATATGATTCTTGGCCATAGTCACTGATTACATATGTTGAAGTAGCCTGGTCATGGACAAGACTGTAGTCATATTCAGTTTTAAATGTAGCAATGGTGACTGCTTCAAGTTAATTATTAACCCAATTGTAGTAAACGTCATCAAAATATGCCCTCTACTCAGTATGGTCTAGTGGGACACGTTCGATGTACTAAGACTAATAAACGCATCATTTAATTTATGTTCCACAGTTTGCTACATGTTTAGCCAAATTTGGTTGGCTAGAGAGCAAAAATTTCAGCTACAGCTTGTGCGATTTTTGGCTGGGTAGTCACAGCTAGTAAGAATTTTTGCTTGCTATGGCTAACAACGAAAATGGCTAGCAATGGTTATTGGTGTCAGATACGGAGTCCAGATGGCAGAAATGTTTTATCAGGGACATTTGTACTGTATTATTAGCTGTGTTTTTGAAAGCCTACTCAGGTCTAACACGTTAGGCAGGCCCATTGATATGTATGTTATTAATACGTTAATTTCGTTCTAATAATGTTAATAGCATTCTAATTTCAATCTCAATACAACAAAACAAAACTCTTTCGAAGTTTTCGTCTGTTGTGCTGTCAGCAGAAATTAGAACGTCTTTGCTAGTAGGTAGGCTTGGGCACAACATTGGGCCGGCGTATTTATAATATACTTATCTATGAACTAGACAAAATCGTTAGTTATCAGAAACACAGCTATTGTTCATTTATGCTGTGCTGCATTTACTTACTTACAGGGGAAGTGTCAGCGGACAAACCCTCCATGTAAATACTTACATCCACCGGCCCATCTGCAGGAGCAGTTGCTACAGACTGGCAAACAGAATCTAGCGATGAAAAACATTCATGCGCAGGCAGCCATTGCAGCAGCAGCTACAGGAGGAATACAGCCAGCTCTGTACCAGATGCCCCCATCACATGCCCCCGGCATGTACCCCTTGGTGAGTAGTAGTAGTATATTATTACGCGCAAAAGCAGTTACTGCTTTCAGCACATCTTAGCCATCACAATTCTGTCTGTCCGTCCGTCTCTCCGTCACATGGGTGGATCAGTCAAAAACGGTGCAAGCTAGAATTACCATATCTTTACCATCGGCTGCCTGGAAGACTCCAGTTTCAGGAACCGTAAAGCTTTTCCATAAATTCGAAGGGGGTTACCTAGAATGAGGGCGCTAACTGAGAGGGGGTGGGAAAAATTTGCAATTTGTGGCCAATAAGTCGCTGTATCTCAGTAACGGTGTGAGATAGGGCCTAGGTTGCTATTAATCACTAATAGGAAGTCGTACACTGGCTCTTGATTGGCGCCGAATTCAATGACCTTGAATGCCAAAATAGGGGGTATTATGCACAAAAGATTAATGTGGCATTTAGTCTAGGATAGACTTCAAGGACACATAACATAATTACACTAATGTTCGGCAAATAGAGTCGTTCTAACCTTATACTGATTTTATTACAAGAAGCTCAGCTGTCGCTAGGGTGGGGCTGACCGTACTGGTTTTCACTGACCTTGAAGGTCATCCAAGGTCGATGATTCATATGTCAATTGAAGCCAGTATGCGACTTTCTATTAGTGATTAATATGCAACCTAGGCCCTACCTTGCACTGTTTAGGCACAGTACATCTGTGACAGATGGACAGAAAGATGGACAAATGACAACCACAACAAAGGGTCAACCTTTAAGCTTACAGCTTGACGGTCGGCCCAAAAAATGCTGCCAGCTAGCATCACAAGATCTTTGCCGTTGGTTCTGCAAAAGACTGTGTTACTGGGATCTGTTAAGGTTTTCCGGAAATTCCGAATGGATCACCCCGATTGAGAGCATTAGATATAGGTCCAAGGTTATTACCAGTCATTAATAAGAAGTGTCATGTGTGCCTTCGTTTGGTTCTAAAATCAACCTTGGATGCCCTTGTATGGTCGTACTGCTCTTATCTCGACATGTACGTAAGTGCTTTTGCTGAATGTGGTCATGGTTGGTGAATGCTATTACTACTCTATGGTGAATCTCTATTCTCTGGTCTGTGTTGATGCATATCTATGGTGGATGTTGTTACAGCTCTATGGTGGAGAATCTGCTGTGAAGTCAGTTTTGCCTTCTGCCTATCAAGCAATGGTCATTCCTGGACAGTACCAGTATATGGCACGTATTTACTTGTTTTTCTCTGTGCAGTTGTAGTAGTAGTATTAGTAGTAGTAAAATGTATCAACAAAAAGCCCAGCTGCCACAAGGATAGCCAACCATACTGGTTGTCAGTGACCTTCAAGATCATCAAAGGTCGATGTTTTTATGTCATTTTAAATCCAGTATGTGACTTCCTATCAATGGTCAATAGCAATCTGGGCCCTATCTTGCACCATTTAGCCACAATATATCCGTGACAGACAAACAGACGGATGGCGGATGACAATCATGACAAAGGGCCAACCTTAAGCTTACAGCTTAGTGGTTGGCCCAATAAATGACATAACAGTGACATCATCTTTATAAAACTCACAAGTTGTACTCTAAATTAAATTCCCTACAAAACATATATTTCAGATTTTTTTTTATTTCAAGAATTAATGAAATGGTGCGATTTTGTAAACTTATTTAGTGAACGGTTCTCATACTAATAATAATACAGCATGTATCTTATGTTACAGCCTTCAGCACAGCCGTACTATCAACTTTATGGTCATCAACCATCGGTCGCTGGTACCACTACTATTGGTACTCCGGGAGGTGGGGGTTCCGTGATCCAGTTTGTGGATGCAGTCACCGGTGCTACCATGTCATTACCACAACACAACACCAGCCAGCTGGAACAACTCCCGGTATGTAGTGGTAGTAGTAGTAGTAGTCGTAGTAGTAGTCGTAGTCGTAGTTGTAGTCGTAGTAGTAGTAGTAGTCGTAGTAGTAGTAGTAATTGTAGTAGTAGTCGTAGTCGTAGTTGTAATCGTAGTCGTAGTTGTAGTCGTAGTCGTAGCGGCAGTGGTAGTCGTATTCATTGGCTTCTATCCCTCTAAATTTGGAGTCAAAATTGGGTGCAAGTCCCTCCACTTTTGGGATCACACCACCTCTCTTTTGGTATTTTTGTTAATGGTGTAGATTGCCCAGTGAAAAATAGGGGGAAGTTTTGATCGACACCCTTAACAAACTTCCCCCTCCTATTTTTCACTGGGCGCAAGGTGCACCCACCAGGTATACTGGTATAGGGATAGAAGCCACTGGTTATGGTCATAGTATAGAAGTAGTAGTATAGCTCTTTATCGAAAACCCATTTCACAGCTGTGGAGTGACACCTGCCATATGGGATCACAGAGTGTTACCTGCCACCCAACACAGGTGAACATGCCCCACTTTAACCTCAGTTAGACAGGCATTTAATTACTCCAGAGGGATTAAAGGCTAAGTATACTCAGGCTTCAGTGTGCAGCTGTACACTGTGCTGGCTAGGTAGTTTAAAGGTCCATGGACATCAAAATTAACATATACATTTTATCTACAGGGTGGGCCAAAAAACCTGGATTTGTTTGAGCGTTGATTACTCAGAGATGGTTACCTGTAGAAAGGCCTGTGATATGTCAAAAGTTTTAAAATGTTGTAGACAAAAAGGGCCAAACTTGCATAGCAAATCATTTAAATATTCTTTGCCTAACTTGCCTAAATCTTTATTACCCTTGAAATTAGGCATTTACCTGCACTCCCATGTGCCTGAGTTCATTGAACTCAGAAACTCAGTGCCAAAAAGCCCAGATTTAAATTCTGTGAATTATTCAGTGTGGGGGCATTGCAACAGATAGCATGGTCACAAAATTTCAGTAACTGATCAGCTAAAACGTGTGCTAATTGAATGCTGGGTTCAGTTGATCCTAAACACATTGACTCCAGTGAACAATCAGCTGCCTAAAAGGACTGATGATGGTTATGAATGCAAAACCTAAGCAACTGCCTATGTCAAATTTTATCTAAACTCAACGTATGTGTTAATGATTCTTGACATTTCCCTGTATGCTGAATGAAAATCAACTTAAATTCATGTGTTACTGCTTATTTAGAATGATTTTAGGGGTGGGACAGATTTGTGTAAATCAGGCAAAAATATTTAAATACTGAGACATGCAAGTTGTACACTTCTTTCGTACACAATTTTGAAACTTTTGGCATATTACATGCCTTTCCATCAATAAACATCGCTAAGTTATAAAAGCTCAAATATCCATGTTAAATCTATGTGTTACAGTCAAATTTAGCAGAATTTCAGGGGTGACGAATATTTGTGCAAATTAGGCAAAGAATATTTAAATGCTTCACTATGCAAAATTTGTCATCTATTCTTTACAGCATTCTGAAACTTTTGACGTATCACACGTCTTTCTACCACTAACCATCACTGGGTTATCAATGCTCAAGCATTTCCGTTTTTTTGGCCCACCCTGTATTTTCCTATAAGTGCAGAACTTTCTTATAACTGACAGTAATATGCCTGGCGTTTTGTCAACACAGAAAAATTTACTTTTGAAATCGACGATCTACAAAAACGAAGTATAAAATGTGCCACCATGATGGCCCCTGGTGACGTCATGAGTTTAGCCTGTAGACATCGCGAATATTCATGGCCTAGCTTAGAATGATGATGTCGTCGGCTGGGCTATTAATACTCATGATATACATGGTGTTTCATAAAAAAACCCTTTTGTTTTTTTTTCATAATTCACTCAAGTGATGATTAATTTACACAAAATTTGTACCAGTTGTAGCTGAAGAAATACTAATTCAAAATATTGCAACAAAATATGGCAGTTGATTAAATATTCTTTGCTAGTTCTGACGTAATGCTGATGTCATAATGTGTCACGGGTACAAACTGGATAGTCTCAACTGGTGCTGTCAGTTGCTAGCCCGCTTCAATGGTGAGCTTAATCTGTTAATGAAAAATGTTTATTGTGTCAGCACTAAGCAACATGGGGACATGAAATCAGGCGTCTTGCGATCCAAAAATGCAACCATTTTGCAAGCTCGATTTGCTAGTGCACTGTCTTGCTCGAACACGTAAAAGTCCAACTATCCCCACAGACACAAAAAAGCCATCGCGTTGCATGTTTTTGTAACTAACTGTAAAACTTTTAATGATTTGTCATGAATGACCCAGATTTTTTACTATTGAAGCAGGGTAGCAGCTGACAGCACCAGTTGATTTTATGAGTACTAGCGAAAGCTGGGAGGATGTAAGCAGGCACTAGCAACAAAACTCCAGTGGGTTTTTTGATTAAACCCACCAAAGAGCCCTCTAAAACTCCCTCAAGAAGTACCCCAAACTTAATCCAATTTTAGATGAAACTGTTGCATTGAAATCTTTCATTACGGCTGAGTTTATGAAATGTTTAAACTTGCATATTTGCTGTGGGAAGCAAACCCATTCCGTTGTTAAGTTGGGCCATTTTAGAAAAATATAGCAAACTCACAAACATGAAAGCCAAGAAACCCAAGGAGCATAATCTGGATTGGGCTTTTCAAAGAAAAACCCAGGTTTTTGCATCCCGGTGGCTCAGGGTCTACTTTGCGTTTACTACATGGTTAAATTATTATGATTGCTGTGTACAGGTGTGGAACGCGGCAGCTATGAATGGTTACTTTGCTGCCGCACCAGCTGCAGCTGCTGTAGCAGCTGTCAACACAGCAGCAGCTGAAGACACCGCTGCCTCCAAGACCCTTGTGGTTGGTTTACATCACTACTTTGCTCGTACATAGTTGTTTTTGCTTTGTTTCTTCTACTTTTATAACATTTTTGTTTTCAACTATTTCTCCAAAACCGAACATCAGACCAAGACCAAAATTAGGGTGGAGGATGACCCTTATCCAGAAGGAACTGAGGCTAAATTTCAGCAAGATTCATTGAGGGATTTTGGAGAGAGAGGTATTTATAATGCTGACATTGGGTAGGCCTGTGGGATTATATGGGCTGCACGACGAGTGGTATATACGTATTTTCATTCATTAGGTGGCGCCACCAGTCAGACTTACAGCCATAAATTTCTAGTTATCATTAGTGGCATCATAGCAGTGGAGGGGGGAGTGGGAGAAGGGAGGCTAGTTGCTCACCCTCCATTATTTGCTGTAGGAAGATAGTCAGTAAATTTCCTTTTTAGGGAAATTTTTGTCCAAAAATGCATAACTTGTGGCTGAAAGCAAAATTTGGGGGGAGTTTGGGGGCAAAATTGAGGAATTTTGAGCACTAATAATCGGGATATATGTTTTGTGTGTGAATATTTTATTCACTAGATGGCCAGAATTGTCACTTGTATCATTTAACACTGGAAAAATATAATTATGACAAATTTTGGTAATCTCGAAATCCTGGGATTGGAACGCTGCCAATTCCGGGATTCAGGATTGGCAAAAAGCAGCTGGGATTGTGGGATTGCAAACACTATTGATGTGTGTAGGGTGGAGTGGCAGCCCAGGTCTGGGGCTCCCCTGACATGGAGCAACCGACAGCAACTACTACTACGACTGCGTCTGTCTCGTCCCAGAGCATACAACAACAACAGCATCGCCAGCAGAATCCAGCAACAGTTCACCATCAGATCTACCAACACCATGTGACTGGAGGGTTGTCAGCTGAGTCTTCCACAGTCTACCGGTCCTCTGTCATACATCAGCAGGTAACTGCTACACCCTACTACTACTACTACTATAGGTGGTCAGTAGGTAACAACTGAAGTCTGAGCTTTTGTTGTTCTTTGGTTAACTGAATAAGTAGTTGAATGTTCAGCTGGGATGCAGTCTTTCTGTTAAACTTTGCTCTGTGCCTGTAGAGTGAACTGCAGGACTTCGCTCTGTAAAGACAACTGATTAATATGATTAATACATGGCAGACTACACAACTAAAGCTACACTTGGTATTTTTTTGCCGACTGTTAAGTTGTAAGCTTATACGTCAGGCCCTTTGCTACTGTTGTCATTTATTTGTCATCTGTTCGTTCGTCTGTAACTGTTGTAGGGCATAGGGGGAAACTTTTTACGCAGATAATTAGCCATGTGCTTTAAGCTCGGGCATGCAAAATTTCAGTTATCTACTACAAGGGAACATTTTCAAATGTCCGAGTTGAAGGAAGGGGGTAGGAAAAATGTGTGTTTTTTAACTGAAAACTGGCCGTATCTCGGAAACGGTGAGAGATACGACCAAGGTTACTATTGATCACTAATATTAAGTGGCATACACTCTTTTAGATGAAATGAAGATCATCGACCTTGGATGACCTTCGAGGTCAGTGACAACCAGTACGGTCGTCCCCACTCCAGCAACAGCTGGGCTTCTTGTTTTCCTCGATACTGTGGCACATGATGATCTAACATTAGCCGTACTTAATAATGATAGTGTTGTGTCCATTTGCCGGTCATTTTCTCACGTGTGGTAACATGTACGAAATGATTACAAGGGCGGACATGAGTATTTTTAAAGCAGTTGACTGACAACTAGGTGCAGGGCAGGTAAATTGAATACTGGCCTGTTAGGCTGTAGTTATGGTAGGGCTCATTCATCTGTGTCGGGTGGCAGCTAACAGTGGCAGATGATCGCATATGGCAGGTGACACTTTGTAGCTGTGCATTGGGTTTCTGATAAAGCGCTGTACACAGTTTTTACCTTTAACGTCTACTTATTTGTGTGGTCAGTGGCGGAACTGTAGTCCTTGCCGCCCTGTGGCATCATGAAGTGATTCGTTGTCTTACCAGAGGTTTGAACTAATGCAAGAACTTTGCTGATTGTGGAGCGATCGCCGAGCCAGTGACTGCTGCTGCTGCTGCTGTCGCTATGATGATGATGATGATGTACACTATTGCCACATTCTCGAAACTTTTCGGAAAGATCATTGGAAGACTTTTTTCCACTAGAGGAAAGGATGCACATTTTTGAAACTTGTCGACGCTTAGTTTAATGTGACGTCATATATTATTTACACTTAAACTCACTCCCAACCCCACTGGGGAAGCTTAAAATGCTCCCCTTTAAGCTCTTAACAGCTGGTTGGGCGGGGCCTTGATCCCCCTCTAAATTTTACCCTATTGTTAGCTCTCATCACTTGTCATCAGATCTCACAACTGAGGGCCTCTGAGGACTGTTGAACCAAGGTGGCTTTGGCTTAAATTGGCTCTGAGTATGTAAACGACGAACCAGTGTGTAAGTGTTTTCTTTCGATGTGCCAAGATAAGAAATTTTCCAGAAAAGTTGCGAAACCGTGGGTACTTAAACCCATGGTCTGTATAAGCACATTTGATTGGTCTAGCTAGTTTACAGAGATTAGAACAGAATTTCTTTGGAAACGCAAAGAAAGCCATCAAAGACTCGGAAGTGAAACTTTTTTACGATTTCTAAGTCATCTGATGCAAGAAGAATGTCTTGAAAAGTTTTGAGAATGTGGCCGCTGGTCTCAAGACCAATGCTGAGACGTTGTGGTAGTATTGAAGACTGTTCTTAATTTTTTTGGTCTCGGTCTTGGTTTTCAGTCCTTGATCTTGGTTTGATCTAGGTCATGGTCTGGAGTTTTACCATCTGTGTGGGCCTTTATCTTGAATCTTCTTGTTCATCTCATGCTCTGTGGTGTTGGTCTTGGTCTCTTGGTCTTGCTCTGGAGTGCTTGATCTTGTATCTGTGATCTTGGTCGTATGTTGATTTCAATTTGGTGTGGAAGTTGTCGTCTCGGTTATGATGAGAGGTTGGTGTTTTCTTGGTCCAGCTGGCACACAGTGGCTTGGCATGCTTGTTTGTTGCCCATGGTGCTTTCTGACGATGTGGTTGCTACGGCTACGCTGTTGACACTGGGACACACTGAGCCGCCGCCGATGCATGCTGATAGATGTAGCAATTCAGTTTATCACAATTTCCACAATGCTTTGACATGCATTTTTTAAAATATAGTAACAAATATGCATACGTTATATCTACACAGCTGTAAAACTCTGCATATTTCTCTTCCACTTGTATGGGTTTGAAGCGACTGTGTTGCCAGTGTTGTTTGTCATCACAAAGAGTTAAAAAGAAATGATTTGGAGTGCTATAGTCAAGATGCAAAATTTTTTGAATGCCGCTGTGGTAGCAGAAACCGGAAATAGTAGACATTTGATAAGGTGATGATTATTGTCCAGCAATAGGTAATAATTGTTGCAATTTCATGGATTTATATAGCGTGTTAGTCGGCGTCTTTTAGTTGCTTGCTGTCGTCCTTTCTTGCTGTCACTCGGCCGGCATTTTCTAGGTTTTTTTTGGTTGCGCTGTTGATGTGTTTTTCCTAATGGTGCTGATGCTACTGCTGATGCTGACATGAATTGGCAACTTTGCTGTTTGCGTGTACGTAGTGCTGTTTTGTGCACATGTCCAGTCCACGTTCCACAAGGCGAGACAAAAAAATGTATCTTCTTCTCAAGATGCATGGAGTGTCTAGCATAATTCATTGTTTTCATAATTCATTGTTTTAAATGGCCAAACTATGACTGCTTTTTGCAACGTAGTGCAGCAACAGTATTATGGTGTGATGGGCGAAACTGTAGTCATTTGTATCAAGTTTCTTGATGACGTTGCATGCCAGAGATTGGCCAGTGTTTCATGGAGTTATTCAAAAAATTAAAATAGCACCTTTCTCTGTCTGTGTCCGTTTGGCTGGGTTGCATTAAATACCAAAAAACTACCGAAACCTTTCTCAAAAGTACCCAAATGCCCAACATTTTGATGTCTTTGGTTAGGGTTATGGTTAGTGTCGTCTGGTGCTGTAGCAGTATCGTGTTGGACTAGTGATTATGAGGTCACTGGTTCAACTCTTGCCCAGTCAACTGCCAAGTAACAACCCTGGGCAAGTTGCTCACACACATGTACCTTTGTTCACCAAGCAGTATAATTTGGCACCAGCCAAAGGGCGGTGATGCCCTGCGGCTGGGAAGGTAACCGTAGGTCTGGCGTCGCGCTGACCATGCATCACAGACTCATTGGTCTATCCGTATTCGGGCTCAGTGGCCACAAAAAGGGAGATGAGCACCCCATCTAAGCCCTTCGGCACATGGTCCCTTTAGGTTTACCAAAAATAACCTCGGTTGCTTTGGTTGTTTTCGGTATCTAGTGCAATCTATATAGCTTAGCCGGCTCATGTTGGTTGGTGATATTCGCTGCCCGCTGCTGCTTTGCTACACTGTGTCTGTGTTGCTGCCTTTGTGTTGCATCTGTGTCGACCATTGTCTGTCTGTCTGTCTGTCTGTCCGTCTGTTGGCTTTTGAACTGCCAGCTCTAATATATAGCGACCTTTAAACGAAGGCAACGTGTCTGTGGTTGTTCGACTGCATCTGTTGTCTGTCGTCTATCTCTCAGCGTAGTGAGCGGGCAGTATGGGATATGTGTACAAAACACTTTTGTTTGTTTATGTCTTGCAGCTCGTGAGCTGTCTTGCCTGCCGCTTTGTCTGTCTCTCTCTCTAGTGGATCTTGGAACGGCAATGACCTAATTAGGTTTCCGGACTAAAAGGTTCAAGTCACAGTGTGATTAGATGTGTTACAGTCAATATTTTAGACTGTGACCTATCTATTGTACTTTTCTGTTTGTCTCTGTGTCTGTCCGTCTATACTGGAAACCCAAACCATAGTCCGGTAGCAAAGACAAGGCCATTTTTGAACATAGTGGTTGGCTGCCATCTTGAATTTGATCCAGTTGGAAATATCACTGTTCTTTCTGTTGACCACAAACAGTACCCTTAAACAAGACACAGATTGAATTGGATGCAGTCAGCTTTGATTTTGCTAACTTAAGGACACGTATTTTCGGACAGACCTACAGCGGCTGTGGAGATGGATGTTTTGCTGCCACAGGCTGTGGAAAAAAGCTTCCAGCTTATCTGATACATTAACTGACAACGTGTGGCTTCCTTTTTTGACTTGCTTAAAGACTTTTGTCGAGCCAATTTGCTGAGCTAAAATTTGGTCTAAGCACAGACAAGAGTGAAGTGATATTGCTAACCCTTTCACTAAGTGGTAACTTTTATTTTAACCCTTAAGTTTCTACTCGTCAAAAATGCCCAGCAAAATTCTAAGTCTAAATGTGCGGTTCAAGTAAATACTTAGAACAAAATTTTGTTGAACTTTGGTTTAAGTACATATTTATATCGTTCAGCTTGCGGTTTCGTTCAGCGAAAGTTTCAAATCAGAAAGTGAAGTCAACCATTGACGTTGAACAGTTCAAATGTTGCTAACATTGGTTGTTATTTGCACCTTCCCATGAAGCCGTGCTGTATTGTGCTAATATATTTTTCGCGGTAGTGTGGCAGCACGCAGTATTGCTATGGTGTGTTCTGTGTAGGCGGCTGGTGTGGCGGGTGGTGACGCCTCGGCTACTGTGAGTGTCAGTCGTAAACGCCGACTGGAACCCACTGCGGATGATGTTCTACTGGTAATCTCTCTGTCTGTCTGTCTGTCTGTCTGCCTCTATGTCTTTGTCTGTCTGTTCTCTGTCTCTGTGTCTCTAACTGTCTGTTTCTCTGTTACTGATACTTACTGTTAGTCATAAATAGGGCTCACAGTTTACCGCGGCAAATTTTGCCAAATTTTGCAGACCATTTTGCAAAATTCTGCGGCTCACTGCGGCAAAATTGTTCAAATTCTGCGGCTGACCATGGCCATCCGTTTGTGAGTAAACTGAGCTTTGTCCTGTCAAAAAACTTGAAGGCTGGCATTGTGGTCAGTTATGCTAGCAACATTCAAAGAAAGTTATCGATTTTTTTCTTTTTTTAAAGTGCAATCTGTCAAGTCAAATTGTGTTTATTTGTGATTGTGTGCCATATTGTGATGGTTATTATTAGAGTTCACAGTTTTAAGCAGTTCAGTTTGAACTTTGATTCTTTATTCGCTTATTTAAACTGATTAGACCTATAATTGGGCTATTTAGTTACGTTGTGAAGCTGATGATTGTACTGATCATCGGTCATTTTTCATTTTTTTCGCACAATTCCATGAAATTTTGCGGAAATATCAAAATTCCATGGAAAGGGGCAAATTCTGCAGCTCAGAATTCCACGACCCGTGGAAAACTGGGCCCTAGTCATAAACAGCCACTGGAACCCACTCTGATGATGCTCTGCTGAAAATCTTTCTTTGTCTGTTTGTGTTCGTCTGTTTGCTTATATCTGTCTCTCTGTATGTGTCTGTCTGTCTGTCTGACTGTATCTGCATCGGTGTCGTGGGTTAGAAAAATAGGCGGGGCAAGCAGTTGCAATTTTTCCACCCACTGTGAATTCCCAACAGAATCCCGACAGACAGGACTTTGCAAAATTCTGACAGAGGAGACTATGGGTGCTCTAAATTTCGATTTTGTCCCTAAATGTTTCAAAAGTGTGAGTTTTTAGCCCCCATATTTCGCATTTTTAATGGCGTTTTTCTGCCGGATGGGTGACAGTCTGCGGACAATTAAACCGTTTCCGTGTACTACCAGCACCAAGGTTAACTCAGCCATCATTCCTACACGGTAGGTAAATTACGTACTATCCTATGTGGCTGTGGTTAAGGTAGGATGCATTCACCTGTGTCAAGTTTCAGGTAGCACCGTGTGATCCCATATGGCACGTGATGCTCTGTATCTCTGAGATGAGTTTCTATGAACAGCTGTCCACGCACATTATAAAGCTGTTCTTCTGTATGTGTGCTTTAGTGTGATTTAAGTTTGCACTGTTATTTTTGTTACCATTTTCATTTTTTTGCGGTTTAAGTTTCAGTTTCATTTCCCATTTGAAAGATTTTTCGTTTCACTTTTCATTCTTAGCTTTTCCGTTTTTGCTTACCGTCCGTATTGCACTTTTTCGTCACCGTTTTGTTTCCGGTTACAGCATACTGACCTTTTCATCGGTCCAGTTTTCATTTCAGGCGTTGAACAGTGGAGGTCTGATGCCCGCTGGCGGGGCTACGGCTATACTACCAGCAACGGCTGTTATGCCAGCTGCGGCCAGTGTCAAAAGACCGGCACTAGTTGACACCAAGACTGGACTACCAGTGTACCAGCCTGGTCTGACTGCGGCAGCTGGTACCACGTTGCCTTACCAACAGCTGGGTGCAGCGCAACTACCACTCGGGGCGAGATACATCAGCCTGCCAGGTATACTACTACACGTGTACTGTTAGTACATGTACTACTGCATGTTGGTGTGGCGTAATGTTAACACATTTCATCCGATCAGTGAAGTTACTCTACGCCGGGCTTGTTTATTAATTGGATGGGTGACTGTCTGCGGGCAGGTAAACCATCTCGGTATGTAACTAGCCGCCTAGGTCAACTCAGCCTTCCATCCCTCTGGGGTAGGTAAATCGAGTATCAGCCTATCTGGTTGGGGTTAAGGTGGGGCACATTCACCTGTGTCTGGTGGCAGGTAACACTGTGTGATCCCATATGGCAGGTGATGCGCCGTAGCTCTGAGATGGGCTTCCCATAAAGAGCTATATCACCACCTTTAACTTTTACAAAATGTTGTACTGCTTGGCACGTGGACAGTAATTAGTCTTGAGCAAGGCCTGTAACCATGTAGTGTATTTATTTATTTTTTTTATTAATCAGTTTATTTGTTTGTTTGTACAGTTGCTGGATGCCCTACTGTTCTTCCACCATTCTAGTGCTTCTCCTGGAGGTCTTCTTCACACTTATCAAGGTTAATCTCATCATTGTTTGGACTTGTTTTGTCTCATTGGTTATTTATTTATTGGACTGATAACATGTCGGCTCAGAATGTCATCGTTAGACCACAAAATTAGGGCTGCGGCCGATTAAAAATTTTGTAATTGATTAATCATAAGTGCTAGGGCCGCAATAGTGCAGCGGCGAATCTGGAAAAGGGGCCTTATTTTAGGAGTAACCCCCCATGGTAGAACAAGTTGCAACCACATTTTCATTGAAGGCAAAGAAAAGGATGGTTGTGAAAATTTATTTTGGTGGCAGCTATATTTTACAATCCGTTTTTCATGTCGAACCCTGGCGTCCGCTAAGGCAAAATGTCCAATCTAAATGGTGTCATTTAAGGCCCTTTTTCCAGATTTGCCGTTGCACAACAAGCTCTGACTGAGTTCAGGGGCAGAACCCTTGTGGTGGCCGGGGGGGGGGTGAAGCCTCCTGAAGCTGAATACTATTTAGCACTCTCAGCACAAATTCTCATAAAAATATGCACCATTAGTTTGCATGGGCCGGTTATAACTGGGAACAAATTCTTATATGCCTCTGAGCATTGAATGGAACATTATATATGTGTATTTATATATCTAAGAGTTGCAAAAAAGCTGGCTTTTTAAAAAAATGTCCGACTCTGTGGGTTTTATTGGGTTCTTTGGGTTCCAGGTTTTTTTAGGAAAAAGTTGTTTTGTAAAATGGCCCAAATTGGTGGCTTTTGGGATTTGTACATGGGTTTTCAGTTGGTTGATTCTGTTTGCTCCCCATGCTTCATAAAATGTACACCAACATTTGCAAATTTATAGGTTTAAATGTTTCAAAAACTCAGCCATAATAAAATATTTCATTATTAGTGGAACAAGAAACTGAAATTGGATTAAGTTCGAGGTCAGTTTTTAGTGTGCATTTCAAGTAGGTCCAAGAAACCCACCAGGTGTCTGCTTTGGTGTCTCAACCTTTATACACGGTGTTTCATAAAAAGGCACCTTTTTTCTTTTTTTCATATTTCACCCAGATGATGATCAATTTACATAAATTTTTTTCCAGATGTAGCTGGAGAAATACAAAATTTTGCAGTTGTGTCTGTGCAGTGCCAAGCTACTGATGTCGATGTTTTCGTTTTGATTGATTCGATCAAGTGATCAAGTGATGTAATAAGAGAGAGATCTGTGCGTCATTCCACGATGTTGCCGCTAGTTAGTAAGCCATCTGCCTGCCAAGTGATTGAACAAACAACTCTGATGATATAATTATAATATGATACGTTATGTTATGTTATGTTACATTGTTGTCGTTCCATTTCACGCGTCTGTCCCCACGATGTTCCGGATTCAAAATAATAACTACAGCAAATTTTAAGTCCAACTGTGTATTGAATCTTTCCTAAGACAAAGACATTTTACACAGATCTTCCCATGTTACATGATTCTAAAGAAATTTTCTTGATCTGAATTTTTGATGAATTTCTTTACATTTTCAACGAAGTTCTTCTTTACCTGTCTCCGTAGAAAATTAGTAACCAGGGCAAGTTTAAAGTGCAACTGTTTATCAAATCTTTCCTAGTACATTGTCAAATATCTTCCTATGTTAGATGAAGTTTTTTTTCTGAGTTATCAACAGCTTTCTTTGCATTTCGAACAAAATTTCTTTCCTATCTCCGTAGGCTTGTTTAACCAGTTAGATGCGCTTTACGAAGAAGTTTCCAAAGAAGTTTTAAGAATGCGTCTTCTATGAATATCTTCCCAGAAACATCCTCTGGTGATATTTTCTAAAGAAGTTTTGATAATGTGCATTCTTTTGTAGTAGAATAAGATAAGTCTTTCAAAGTTTTTCTTGAGATGATTTCACAATGTGTCCTCATCCTCCTGTCCCTATCAACCCCCCATCTCCTCAGCTGAATATTTGATGTGATATTTCCAAAAATGGCCAGACCTGAGGACGTCTTTAATCTGGCGCATCACTAATAGTCTGTCCACATGTGCAAAAAATTGCACATGTGGACATCCTTCAGCGTGTGGAACAAGATGTGTTGTTTGCTTTTGTTTTTGCAACATGCATTCTACAGCACTGGTTTTAACTGTTTTATCATCATGCCATCATTTGTGCAATTTTATCGTGTTATCGCTACAGTTGCGTGGACATAATTTTAATGTTCGTTTGTTGATTTTAACACACTGTAGTACAGTGTTAGACGAATTAGTAGAAATGTCTCAAAAATAAGCCTTTATTTTGGAGTTGTTTTGCACAATACAGATAGATGAAATAACGTGCAGTAAGTTTTCATTAATCTGTTGGGGTGGCAGAGAAGGGGCTCTGTCCATTTCCAAAAACTAAATCAAGGGGAGGGGCTCCACCCCTTGACCACCCACTGCCTCTGAAAACTTTTTGGGGTGTTCATTCCTTAGACAGATGGCTATATTTTCTACTAATCCGGTCTCCAACGCTGTATGTAGAGAGGTTATTGTGCTGTAGTCATCATTATTATATTTTGTGATTGATTGTTAGCTGTGCCTAATTAGTAATAAATAATTGATTAATTAGTTTTATTAATCTTCGAGAGAGAGAGAGAGAGAGAGAGTTATGTTGGTCATATTTTTGTGAGGAGGTTTCTTCTGGTTACAAATCCGAGCCACTTTGTGATGTGATGACGATACAGTTTATGCATGATTATATTTGTCGCTTTATTATTGCGATAATTGCTATTATTATTGCTTAACAAATATACTCCTAGTAGTATGGATCCTGGTATCGTTATTTTTCAACCTACGAGAAGTCCTATTGCGGCTGATTTGGGGCAGTGGTATGTCTGCTAGCTGCAAACCACAGGTCCAGTTGTTTGCTGACGTGGGCAGTGGATGGCCGCATAGTGTGCTGCGGTATCATTAGCTCATGCCAATCAGCTGCCACTTTCGAGATTGTCAAAGCGCTTCTGGTCACGAGTCTGACTCATGTAAGAAGTGCTATGGCAAGTACCGGACTTTTACCTTTTTGTCGCATAAAGCATAAATTTGTACTGTTTGTGAGATAATGCCTCATTTGTAAGCAAGTAGCTGTTACACTGGATGATTTCACTTTTTGACATAGACTTTCTCTGAGCCAATTTGATGAGCTGAAGTTTGGTCTAAGAACATACTTTTGGCCAAAAAGGGAAGTGATTTCGCTGAGCCTTTCGCTGAGCGGAAAATTCGGTCTAAGTGCAAAGAAAAGTCTTGAGTCCAAAAGTATGGTCTAAGTACATACTTAGACCTCGATTTAGTGGAACGTTGGTCTAACTACTTAGTTTAGTGTTCAGCTTTCGATTTTGATCCTCGAAGGTCTGAGCCAAGAAGTGAAGTTACCGAGCACACACAGGGTGGGCCAAAAAACGTGCCACATTGTTCCGTCCATATCTTCGCCAGTTGTTGGTTGATTTTCAAAGTTCTTTCACTGACACACTCTGTGAAAAATTATCGCAAATTGTCCACAGAGTGCGACAGTCAAAAGAATTCTGAAAATCGGTCAATAATTGGCAAAGATATGGACAAAAGTAAAGTGGCATGTTTTATGGCCCTTGGAGTAGATGAATTGCACTATGGAGGGATAGTTAGTTCTTATTTTAATATCATTATTATTATAACGATGCAGATAATTTTTGCGTTGTTATTTAGAGTTGTCCATTGTCAGTGAAGCTGTATATGATGTGTAATAACGATGCATATAATTAGTGTGTTGTTGGTTGCCTATCTGTGTCCATTCTGTCAATATGTCAGTGGCTGTGCTGTATATTTAGCACAGTTAAGAGCTACAGAGCAATGTAACTGAACTGATTTAGTTTTCAATCGACCCTGCTTGCTCATTGTTCATTGGTTGACACATGCGTGCGCATAATAAGGTAGACACCGACGCCGTTAGACGGTGCCTACTGTAATGCATTACCGCTTGCCCGTTGGCCAGTTCATCCAAAACTTAACCGTGTCAGTTCAGTTCAGTTAGGTCACTGTGTATGTGCTTTAGAATTACATTTATTACAGAGCTGTAATATTAGTATTGTACTGAATTATGATTATATTGTATATATAAATGTACAAAACATTAGTTTATACACTTGTTAACGGCAACATTTAAGGACTTGCACATCGAAAACAGCAAAAATTACAAAAGGCGATATTGCCC
>Ga0209367_1000241_pt1 | contig 46754 bp, 23 predicted proteins | sample WorMetLIZISLAND2_FD_187412 | JGI IMG/M metagenome (GOLD analysis project Ga0209367, IMG submission 187412) | Marine gutless worms symbiont microbial communities from Max Planck institute for Marine Microbiology, Germany - Olavius geniculatus... ... | reverse complement strand
TATAGTATAAATGTGACATTTCTAGATTACGAGTATAATTGAATTAAAGGTCTTATAAATCGATACAAAGAAGTTTTTCTTGTTGGATGATGTTAGAATTGTATAATTTGAAATGACATAAGACATCTAAAAAGTGATGGTAAGATTTTTGTCATAAAATTGTTGTAAGACGTTTTGTGAATTAGCACATTGGTGTACGTGTGCAAAATGTCATTAAATTGTCCTAAAATTGTCATAAGATGTTTTGTGAATTTGGCCGCTGATTCACAGTGACCAGGTGCTAATTGTGGATGCTATACCAAATTGCTTTGAACAAATTTAATTTAGATAAATTAAAGAAAGTGTGGTACCTTATCATATCGGAAGGCTCAGGTGTTAAAGCAGCATAGGAGTCTTCGTCCACTCGGACAATGATTTTTGCCTTAGACTCAGCGAGCTGGCGAGCTATTAACTGTGATTGCTCCACGTTACCGAGGTTGATGGCAGTCTGCAGTTCGGCCGCCATCTCCCGCGTCATCCTGGCTTGTGGCTGTTCAGTCAGATGCAACCTAACACAGCAACACACATCTGAAATGTCTACTTCATTACCTGCATAAAAAGTTTGTTACATTACTGGTTGGACCTCTACTAAATTGGGCTCTGGCAAATTTTAAAACAAGGCTGCACAATCTTCAACCCACTGGCTACATCTAGTCCAGAAAAAGTTTGAAGTACAGCCGGAATAGAAAGACAATAAGCCGGCCGACACAGACTAGAAAAAAACACCATGCAAAGCATGCAGCACTGCAGCAGACTAACAGACTACGGTCATCTAATTTAAATTTATTTTAAATATACTTATTTCAAGTAAACGATCCCATCGCGAGTCAATTTACGCAAAAAACACTATAAGGTACTTGGTTTCGATTTTATGCGGTTATAATCAAAAAGTAAACAAAAACAATATGCCGCTGGATCATACCTTACAGTCACAATACAGTGATGGGCAAATCCCAGCGCATGGCTTGCAAGTTGCAACAAGTACAATGGTAAAAACAAAGATATAACTGTCCGACAATAAACTTTAACTTACCTTGTCACTAACTCCGACTTCCTCCCGGAAATTCTAGCATTTCTCTTTCTTAACTCTTTCTTTAACTCCGCTAAAGTAAGCTTTTCATAACATCGCGAAACGGTTGCCATGCCGTGTTTGCCGTCACGCCTTCTGACGTAACGTATTTTACGTTGAACTGTCGGTGCTGCCGTCTTGCGTTCACAGCTGAACTACTCACCTTAGTGCTTTGTACCAAAAAACCGGCCGGTACCCGGACCCGGTGAGTGGAAAATTCGTCGCACCGGAAAATTATTCCCACACGCAGCAGTACGGGTTAGGAAATAAAAAATGGAAATCTTGAAATGCGTGTCGCAGCCCAAAATCGTGAAAAATTCACTAAAACTCCCTGGGGGTTCAAGGTCATTCAAGGTCATCGATGTTGACATTTCTGTCGACGCGTTGATTATGCCGGTACAGCAATTTTAGCCGACTGTTAGGTCGAGCCTTGCAAGGGTACGATGTGTCGTCGACGTGTCTGTCGTCGTCTGTACCGTATATGTATTGTGACGAAACGGTACGTCGTATAAGGGTCGATGATGGTACCATTGGATAGACGATTAGGAGTTTCTATAATTTGCCAACAGTAACCATGTCTTTATATCTGAAGCGGTTTGGCCGCAATTTTGATCGAATGCAACGGTACCATCCCTACCACGACGTACATGTACAGGGTGTTCCAAAAAACGGATACCCAATTTTATTTTTGGGATAACTTCGGTGATTTAGCATCGATTTTAACCATTCTTTCACTGTTACAAGCAGAAATTTATGGCGCGTAAACATGAAGTTCTTCCACCCACCGCACCTTTATTGTGTGACCACATTACCTAGCAAAACAGTGGGTATCCGTTTTTGGAACACCCTGTAGGATATAGCCTACCATTCAGCCATAAGCTTAATACATTCGTTACAGACGAAAGACGACGACTGACGACGACAGACGACAGACAGACGGACGACACATCGTACCCAAGGCTCGACCTAACAGTCGGCCAAAGATTACACTGTTGGAAGTTGCTACGAGAGCACGTGTCCCATTGCCACATAGCTGCATGGCGACGCCAATGACAGCATGAAGCCGCGTTCTCACAGCTCGCGCTAACGCAGTGATCTACGTGCGTAAGACGCGTGATAGCGTGCATCAACGCGCGCGTAACGGCGCGTACAGAACGACGTAACTGAACTGAACTGAACTGACACGGTTTGTTTTTGACGAACAGATCAATGGACTAGTACGGCGAGCCTAGGTCTACTAGTTGACGTGTACGGCGTACGTGAGCGTATAGTGACGTAGCCATCGACGCCGTTAGACGATGCTTAGGCCTACTGTAATGCATTACTGCTTACGCATTGGTCATTTCGTCAAAAACCCAACCGTGTCAGTTGAGTTCAGTTCAGTTACGTCCCTCTGTACGCGCGTAACGTGCATGCGTCGACGCCTCTATAGGACGTGGCGCGACTTGACACAAAACTGTTCCCTCACGTAGCACGTTATTAATATTACGCCATGCAGGCTATTTATAAGCATTGTCGTTCATTCCGCGTTCATAGTTTTCGCACTCAGACGGGCTCGCCTATAACGTTTACAGACTACGCATGATAAGCTGCACCAGTAGCCTGCCGCAGACGTTGTTTTTCTGGTATAGTGTGTAAGAAGGTAATCAGCGACAGGTGTGATTATGATTTGTTAAAATCACAAGTCAAATGATGCAGACTTCAAATTAAATCCAAATCAAACCACATGCTTTCAAATCCAATCCCCCCCCCTACCCGATATATCCACGACTCAAGCTTGTAGGCCCTATTTAACACTTTTTGTTAAACCTTTGTGCTACATTAAGTCAACGTAGAAAGTAGAAAGCATAATAATGAGTTTCTATATAATGGCAGTGAATGATTGATCGCGTTCACTGGGCATTGTCAGAATAAATTGACTAATGGATTTTTGTCATGGTTCATTACGTCGTATTGTCGCAACTGCGCTTAGTTCCGATGTGATCATAGCGTGTGTATTAAAACGTAGTAGACGGATCAAATTATTATTCGTCAAAATGTCAAAACAGCATATATGTGGGGGCCAAAAAGTGAGACTATTTTGGTATTTAAATTTCATTTTTTTTTGGTTAAATGCATTATTACCAATTTTTGTTGGGCCGCCCTATGCTACGTGGTTGTCGTCCGGCTGTCACAGATGTACTGTGGCTAAACGGTGCAAGATAGAGCCTAGGTTGCTATTGATCACTAATAGAAAGTCGCATACAGGTTTTCAAATGACATTGACCTTGGATGACTTTGAAGGCCGTTACGCTGATTTTTTAACGGAGATCTGGTTATATCTCAGAAACGGTGAAAGATGCGGCCAAGGTTACTATGAATCACTAAAAAGAAGTGACATGCGCTCTTTCAAATGAGAGGAAAATCTACCTTAGATGACCTTCAAGGTCAGTGACAACCAGTAAGGTCGGCCCCACCCTAGCGACAGCTGGGTTTCTTGTTTACTTACGTAACATCTGTATTAGATGACGTAGTTCTTTATTTGCCGATGTAAACAAGTTCTGCTTTTATGCGAATTGATTGTAGTTTTGTCACGATGGTCCAATTAACAAACGACGAACGTTGTTTGATTCACAATCGGCGTGTGGAGAAACACTGGGGTTCCAAAAAATTATGAAAACGTCTTCAAATCAGTGAAATGCAAATGTTGGAGTTGTTTGTTCAAAAATAAATATCTGGTGCGTTTTGCAGCTTATCTGGTATTATATTGACGTAGTTAAATGACGTGTCACTTTTTGGCCCACCCTGTAGGCTACAGATAATGCCTATAAAATGAAATGCGTGCGCCGGCTGTAGACGAATAGGCTTTGCGAGCTGTAGTCCAGATGTTCATACGGCAACAGTGACGCAGGTAGGCCTAACGTTGTGACCAGGGCTGGAGTATTGGTCTGAAAAAAACTAGTTTTTTAAGGTTTTGTAAAAAAAACATTAACAACTTAAAAAATCTAATTTTATTTTTTTAGGTTTTTATTTGATTGTGAAATTTATTACATATTATAATTTATTTCGTATTTTAATGGTGATTTTTGAATTATCAATCACATCATTATGTCATTTACTCATAAAAGAGTTATATTAAATGTTTTTCCTGGGTCGTACTGTGTTTGTTAAACACTAAACCAGAAAAAAACTATAAAACCTATAAAACCTTAAAAACCAAACAGCCCTTTAAAACATAAAACGTAAACATTTTCTTTCAAAACTTGCTTTTTTCCGGCCCTGGTTATGACGAAAAGCTACTGATTCCGCTGAACATTATTGGTTATCATGACGGAGACAACTGGTACAGATTATCAGCAACGATACCACGGATCGAGAATGAGCGCTATCCAGCTTGAAGCGTGCGGCGAGACGTCGATTGGACAAAGTCAAGACACGAACATTGCGACGGACAAGCTTCTGAAGAGCTTATCGCCACTAATCAACAGCATGAGAATTTTCGGTCTCTACTTCAGTCGTCCGGTGCGCGTGGGTCCTCCAGCAACGGCTACTAAAGAGGCAAACCGATGTTGCGGTTTCGAAAGATTAACTCAGAGTTGCTGGCATTCGGGACGAATCTACGCTACCGTATTGTTTGTAGTCACCCATATAGTGGTAGTAGCAGCAGTAATACGGTTTAGTAGTAGTCCTAGTATTTGTAGTCACTTGGCTCAACGCTCTTCAACGTTTCACACTCTTCGACGGCAACGTAACCCTCGGCGTGGACCTGTTCGTGAAACTTGCGTTAATCTCAAACGTTCTCCTGATCGGAATCTTGCAGACGGCATACTACGTCGCAAGTCACACGCAAATGTCAGAATGGCACAAAATGATGATGTCATACGACAAAAAATTTAATAAATATTTTTTGTTATCAAACGCCTACAAAGTACATTCTGCATATTTTATATAAACATATTTTATTTAACAATACAACAGTAGTAATTAAGTAAGTAAGTAAGTAAAATAATTTAAGCGGCATGATGCAATATACATGTATACGTCGCCAGTCACACGGGAAGTTTGATGCGGGTGTTCCGGCAGGTTATTCTCTCCGCAGCCGACATTACTCCAAAGTACAGTAGCAGATGCGGATAGCAATCTCGGGATCCTGAATCCTAGAATAGATTTCGGAATATTTCGCTTCCATCAATTCCGAATCCCTGGATTGTCGTGCCTCGGGCGTCCCAATCCGCGGGACTGCAAAAAAGTGTTCGTTGCAAATGACTTCTCTGTGATGAAATAGCAATTTTTTGCCGTATTTTCGAAGTACAGTCTCTGTTATAGGGACTAGCAATCCCAAAATTTCGAATCCCGGGATGGATTCCTGGATATTCCACTTCCATCACTTTTTAATCCCGGGATCGTCGGATCGTGGACCTCCCAATGCGAGACGGCAAAAAGTGTTCGCTGCAGAATAACTTGTCTGCGATCAAATAGCAATAGTTTCTGCCCGCATTACTCCAAAGTATAGTCGCAGGGCGTTTGCGGTGACAGTAATCTGTTGGACGACGGTGGCCTGGAACACTGCTCTCTACGTTTACCCGGTGTACTTCAGCCGTCAGTCCAACGACGTAACGCTGTCGTTGTACGTTAACACCTTCCACATATCGTATCCGTATACTTACGTCATTTATGCTGTCTTTATTCTACTGCAGATACTGACCATAGCTTCCTGGGTCTTTCCTCAAGCAACGGATGATGGAACGTGACGTTTTCTGCTTCTTCTGCGGCACAACAGGCTACTGGTAAGTACTAGACATCGTTCAGTCGTCCTCGAATTTTTTTTAGATCAATCAGGCTTTCAAAGTTTTAAATTGTAAGCGAATTTCCTCAAGCAAAAAACACATCTTCTCTCTTGCATACACATCGTAGTGCATTTTTAATGTAAAGCTATTGTTCATTTATGTAAGGTGGTAAAGTGGTCAACTGCCGGTTTAAAGTTTTTAGTTAATTTTCTCAAGCAATGAACTTAATTGTAATAGTTATTTATAGTTTCTTAAGGCTAATACGGCTTAAAATAATTGTCGTAAGTTCTAAAGTAAATTTCCTCAAGCAATGAACTTCATTGTCACTTGTCAAGTTTACTTAACAGCCTTTTCAATTGCGTTTCAGTGTGGTGGGCGCTTTAACTTAATATTTTCGTTCCGTGTTGCGCTTTTTTCTACCAAAGAGCACACTGCGTCGTCTTTTTGCACAGTGTTTGAGCAGATTATTAGCAAATTCAATGAACTTCATTGTGCTGAGTTTACTGTGCGACCAGTTCGCTAAGTTGAACGATGAGTTCGCCAAATGTGTCCGGAGCCGAGGCGAGTTTCACGGAAACTTTGAGCAATTTCGTCGCCGTCATCACGCCATCAGCTGTTCAGTACACGAAGCGGATTATCTTTTCTGCTTATTATTAAGTTTTCCGTTTTAGTTTTAGTGGTAGCGTTATTTTCAGTTTCCGTTTACGTTTCAGCTGTTTAGTCCAGGAAGCGGATCGGTTTCTGATGATCAGCAATGTCGCCTGCTTCGGTGTGCAACATTTTAACTACAGTTGTTTTATGACGATCTTAAAACGGTTTGCAAACATAAACCGAACAGAGCTTAAACTAAGAATATTATCAGCGAGTTGGACGCTAAAATTGTAGTGCAAATTGCTTTACAATACTGGCCCGATTTTGGTCACTATTATTGTTCACCAATATGGATAGCGCCAATGTTTATTCCTATAGGCCTACTCCTGCTTCGGTGGCAACATGATCAGCACAATTCTCGTGTTATTCAGCTCAATCTTCTATCGTCAGGACACCGTCTTGCGCAGCTCGGCCGAGGGCGTTTTTCACATCTACTGGCTCTTACACAATCTGTTCAGTCTTGCTCTGGCTACGGGACTGGCGATAAACGTCAACAACAAGGTACAAAACTATAACTGTTATTAGACGGAATTGCTACGCTTTTCTCCGTAACGTGGTCTGTCGTCTGTCTGTCGTCTGTCACATTCGTTCGCCTTGCTTAAACCGTTTAACGAAATTTTGAGTACAGCAGATGCCATTAAGCCGGCAAATTTACGGGGTCCTTGACCCACAAGAAAAAAAGATTTAAAGGTAGAACCCTTAGCCAAAATACGCAATTGTAAACTGCAGCCAAACCGTCAGTCGAAACAATGCAATAGTGGCCGGACTTTCAGTTATTTTTTAAAACTAAAAATACGTTCTGTGGAACGAGGTATCTGTCCCATTGCCACGCTATATAGCTTAGCAGCTGCGTTTCAGCGTTTGACGCTCTTGTGAGTCTGCAGCCAATTTTGTCTTAAAAATGGTTGGTTGCCATGACAACAAGGGTCTTCAGGGGAGAAATTTACTCGACACCATTGCACAGTCCGGGCCCGTGCAATTATCTTTTGCGGAAGCCGAGTTATAGTCAATTTTGTCCCAAAATTCGTTGCCATGGCAACAGGGATCAGCAAGGAAAAAATTTAAATGACACCGTCGGATAGCACGGGGACGAAAATAAGGGGTATGTGCAAACAGCGCGCAATTATCTTTTACGGGGACTGCGTTATACCGTTTTGAAGTCTCCATAGGCCGTAATGCATTTTTTTTAAAAAAATAGTGTAAAATAGGGGAAAGAGTTATCAGATTTTTATCCCAAACAAACTCGATCTTACTTTTCGTGTCCCGAATCACTGTGCAAAAGTTCATTAAAATCGAATCAAAATTGCGGCCGTAGGAGTGTTTAGAGACAGACTGACAGACAGACGCAAGTGATTTTAATATAATCTGTCCCTTGCTATGCTGTAGCAATGGGACAGATAATAAGTAAGTAACGTCTAAGAGCTAGGACTGCTAGGTGACGGCCGCATAATGTCGGCACCGAACCGACACAGTTATCTAGTTCTGAACGATAAGTTATGACATCACTCACTCGTAAGCATGTGACTTTTTTACATGTTGCGCGTGTTGGGTATTATAGCCTTAGCGTGCTATAGCAGTGAACGGTGTTTGTTTTTTTTCAGGCGCACAAACTGGTGGACAAAATCTGTGAAATTGATCTCGAGACTTTGCGCGGCAAAACGGTTGGCGGTCTCGTATATCCATCTGCCTGTCCGTCCGTCCGTCCGTCTGTCTGTCACATACCGTACTGGCTTCTAACCAAAAAACAAAAGACTTTTCTAACCCAAGTGGTGCGAACGTTTTCTAACATTTTCCAGCATGCCTAATTGCATATTATAAGTCCAGTCAGTCGGAATTTAGTTAAGGTAAAGAGCGGAGCCTCTATTAATGATAAAAAGCGAAACCCCCATAATTAAGTAAGTCAGAACTTGGTTAATTATTTGCATTTTTGACTTTGCTGTCGTACTTTTTATTGAATGTTTTTTATTCAAGCATAGCTAAAACACCAACAGTAAAAATTTATTTAGGCATAAAAATGTGAGGAGGGGACATATACGACATTGCGGCTTTTCAGTGGACCGTGGTATATTTCTGCGGTTTAATATCCGCATTTTTGTTATAGGCAACAATAGAATCTTGACCTAGGTTAAGGCTGTCCGAGTGCTTTTACTTTTTAGGCGACCGTACTAACTAACGGGCGCCTTATGATACGATGTGTCGTCTGTCTGTCTGTTGTCTGTCATTCGTAAAAAATGTACTGTCGATAAACGCCGTAAACGGTAGGCCCACGTCGTAGGGGGCCGGCGATGATACCGTTAGGGCGTTGGTAAGTTCCTATTATTAGGCTATCAAAAGTAATCATGCGTGTAGCTAACTGGAGCGATCTGGTCGCAATTTGGAACGCAAAATTGCCGCTCGCATCCGCGTTTGTGAAAACAGCTTCCTACTTACTGATATCAGCATTATTGATATCGATATTAAGTAAACCTAACAAAGAAAATACCAAGTGTAGCAACAGGTAGCCTATATTGTGACAGAGAGGCAGAGTAAGCCTAAGATCGACTTTTCCTGGCGACAGCTGGGCTTTTATTAAATTGTTTTTGACCAGCTACGTCGCTACAACTATGATGTATACAGCGTCCTTGACATTGTTGTCGTTTATTTTGTCATCTGTAAACGGTGCAAGATAGAAATAAGTTGCTATTGATCACTAATAGGAAATTGCATACGCTTTTTCAGATGAGATGAAAATTATCGTCCTTGGATGACCTTGCTTTTTTGTCTTGTCAGGTGAGCGTGTTTCTAAACCGGCTGAACGGGCAGTCGATCGGTGTCAGTATACTTGGTATATTCGTTATTGACAAGAACACCATACTAGCGGTATGTTGCAATGTTTACACGTCTACGTTATCTGTAGGCCCATGCTATAACTGACCAGTTGAAGCAATTAATTATTGTTGGCACTAACCATATTTTATATTCTTGCTTACCGTTATAATCAGGCTTGCCGTGAATATTAAATTTTTCATCCATATCAATATCCATATCCACAAAATCAGAGCGGAGCTTATTCTGCGTACGTGTAGCCACTCATTTTCACAAAGTACAGCAGGAGCAAGTGGGTAATAGCCCCCCCCTCAAAAAACAAAACTCAAACATTTCCCTCTTGACACTGTTTAAAAAACAAATTCAAGTACAAAATAAACACACATATGCATTAAAATATAAGCTTAGTTAGGCTACGTATTTTCCAGCGCTCGCGAAAATCGGCATAGGCTTAATTTTATTGGCCCTGTTTTTTTTCAAGACGCAGGTTGCATTCAAGCCTACGTGTAGAGTGCAGTAAACGCCCTGTCATTATTAGCATTATTGGTTTGCACTTCTGGCTAGCATTAAATATTGTTAGTAAGCAGGAAAAACTTTTGTATTGTGTTACCATTTAAAACAAGTAGAGTGAAGTCACAAGTAAATAGATCTTCTGTTTCCCAACCAAGAAGATTAAAATCTGTTATTGCCAAATCACATCTACGACGCCGACGCGACTCAATTCGTCTGTCGCCGACAGTCGCGTTGGCTAGATATGAATTGGCTATTACTGCTATAATAAATTAATTAGATTGATTACTTATGCTTAAATTTTTCTCTTTGTGTTGCATTTTCAGCGTCCCCTCAAGTAGGCTACTACATCATTGTTTTTAGCGGCGAGTTGGCACATCAGTTACTCCAGTCCTTGGAACGCTCACACCATTTTTCTATACGCTTTTTTGTTTTCCAGTTAGGAGCCCGTAAGAGACAGACGGATGGACGAAGTAGCAAAACCCGTAATACGGTCCATCAGGACGACCGCATAATCAACTAAACGTCCTACTATACATGTACAGGGTGGGCCAAAAAAGTAGGCTATTGTACTTTTTCCATATCTTCGCTATACATTGACCAATTTCTACAATTTTTCACCAGTAGACTCTGGAAGAAGTTTGCTACTCAATGGCAGGCACACCACGCCTATTATGTCGTTACACTATCTTGTAAAATATAAATATCCAAAAACGTACAATATCTACGGATGGTAATAAGGTCCAGTGGTAAATTTTTAAAATATTAAGTAAAATATCGAATATAAGTTATAATGTGTCAAAAAGTTTAGGTGTAGCTACGAAGTAAGTTTTCATGTGTCAAAAAATAGTGCACAGCTTGTAGGGCCACACAATCAAAATACATTGCTCTGTATGCTCATGCAGCTAACTGAGCCAGATTGCAGCCATCATCAGCATACGTTGAAAATCAGTGCACAGTAAAATCGCTCAATTAATTGAAAAAATGTTTAATATGTCCTCCAATGTAATGGACATTTATCATAACTCATATTTTAACACTTAAGTTAAATACGTCAAATATTTACCATTAGAGCTTCTGTCCATCAGTGGATAATGTATGTTTTTGGATATTTATATTTTACAAGGTAGTGTAGCGACATGATAAGTGTGGTGTGCATGCCACTGAGTAGCAAATTTCTTACAGAGTCCACTGGTGAAAAAATTGTGAAAAATGATCAATATTTACCAAAGATTTGGACAAAGTGCAATAGCTTATTTTTTGGCCCACCTTGTATATAGCGATTGTTGTTGTTGTGAGCTGTGCTGTCAGATTCTGGCTCTGCTGATTACTTATTTTCTGCTCGTCGTTCAGTTCGCAAGTCCATCGAGTTCTGCATCAGCGATGTACATTTCAGCGGTCAACTACAGCGACGTACTGATAGCCTCAAACACGACAACGAGAGCGGGCGTTTAGGTTTTTGGCCGACCGTACTACTAACGGTCGTGTCTATGGCACAATGTTGTGTCCGTCTGTCTCTCTGTCTGTTACGTATGTATTCTGGCTAAACGGTACGTCTTACAGAAAAACTGTCTCAGCCTTTTGAGATTGTGATGACACTGATGTGCGGCAGTGGCTTAGAACGAATGCAGTCGAGCACAAAAGAGAACGAAACGCCAACGAAAACTGAAATATTATTACTGTTATCAAACTCGTACAAATACAATCTACCCATGCACGTCTCGAGTAAGCATACAAACATAAGTGAATACCCGCAAACTAGGTCAATAACCTTCACCTTTCACACAGCATTAGTCTGCAGTCGTAAAATTAGTGCCAAAATATTCATGTGACTGATAACCGGCAATTATGATAGATGCTAATTTTTCACCACTAAACGGAACTATAGTACGGCCGATAACGGTTTTAAAAAGAATACAAAATTGAAAGAATTAAAATCCATTTGTCAAAGTTCAACTTACCACAAAAAAACTGTGTGGCCGTTTTTTGGACTCATGGTGTGCTTAGGACCTAGTGGTTAGTACAACTGTTAGCCCAACAATGATAGTGAATATTCTGATCACGTTCGGTAGCGTCGGGGCAGGGAAGGGGAGAGAAAATGACCCTCTAAATTTTACCACGTCAAAATTTCTTCTTATTGAAAAATTTTCTTCCATAAAAACAACAGCTAATAAAAATCCCCATTGTGAGGAATTATGGGAACATTTGAAATTGTAAGCAGCTAGGGCTCATAATCTCCTCCTCCGTCAAAAATCTGCAGTTATCTATCCAAAAGTTGCAACTTCTGGTTTCCCCCACCCCGTACTTTTTCAACCCACAATGCTGCTGGTCACACAAACAGTATCAAATGATCACCATCAACAGTTAGAGGCTATTAAAGAAAATTTTTAGTTAATCATTTTACATAACAAATTCACAAAAATGCGTTCGAATTAATATTTCGTAGAACAAAAAATTCACTCGGCCGATATATGCACTCTCACGAGCGCCTTCTAATTAACACTGACATTACCGTCATTCGTGTTATTAACGCAGTATAACACACGATTAGTACAAACTAACTATACATATAATGCGTATAAGCAAAAGGTGAAAAAATAACGATGACTGAAATAAAAAAGGAGAACATTTACATTTTGATTTGCACAATTATCCAGTCATATGGTAATCAGCTGATTCACTGAAGCTATAGGCTACTAGTATGAGTATACATGATGACCAGAAAGTTTGAGAGAACACCAACTACTTAATTAAATCAAACCAAAAACATTTCACACTACCGGTAACTGATAATTCTTTTCATGCCCATTCAATGGACTCTGGTAAAATATTGCTCATCAAAATTTTGTGTTGCAAATGTTTGAACATTCTGCTCTATGTTCTGCATCATTCTATCTTCGGCTAAAATCTCCCGCTCTTAAAAGTTTTTAAACGTCAACTGAAAAACCATCTTTTTAACCCAAGTTTTGTCTAGCTAGCTAGCTACCTGGGGTAGTGATCGAAGCCTTCGTCTTGCAGTCCTGACAGAGAATTTTTTTTGTGCCATTGGTAAATTCTTAATTATATCATGTACCGTATTGCACTGCATACTGTTTCAGAACTGGGAACAAACCAATCTCGGTAAACGCAATGTTCTGACCTTGACAAAATCGCATATAGTGTATATTATGACCCGGGCTTAAAATGAAAAAAAACAAGTTCCAGCACAGACAATGTCAGAGTGTAGCTGTATATCTAGCACTGTATATTTAATACAATATTTTTTAACTATCTCACAGTAAAGGTGGCAGCATACGTTCCAGGCGGCCAAGGAAATAATGGTATCGAGGGCAAATGGCAAACAGTGTATTTAGGCCTACAGTTTTCTACCAAAAACTTCCTAACAAAAAAAACTCCTCACCTAAGTATTTATCTTGTGACAAAATGGAATACAGCAAGCTAATGTGTATGTTATTTAAGAACAAACTGTAAAGCAATATTGAAACACTGGCCTGTGACAAAAATGCAACGCGTGGAAAGTTACTCTGCAATTTTGTCGAAACGTTATCAACAAAAAATAAGATAGTTTGATATTCTGCCCTCGGTATCCCCACACTGGCTCATACTGCCAAACGTCAAGCCGTGGCTACAGAACGAATATCGTCAGAGTTGATTCGACATAGCGAGTCTCGTTCTCACAGCCTCACACAAGTCAGGTGTCTATACGTAGATTAAGACAGACTGGCGGCTGGAACACAGGGGCATCTATCGCCATAAGCTCCCTCCCAATGTCAAACCTCTCCCTCAAAGTCGAACCACTCCCACATCAAACTTGATCAAATGGGGTAGAAAGTGCACCCCACCCTTAATGAAGGCCATCCGAAAAAAGACAGCACCAAAAACAATGCTATAATCGCTTAAATAGGCATACTGACCTCTCTCCGCAAAGTCTTGAAAATTGCCCCTAAGAAACGTTATACGATTTCAGCACAGCCCTCAGCAGACATATTATCATTACTGCATCAAATGTATATTTACACAGCACCATGTGCACAGCTTCACAGGCGCTGGACGACAGGTCCGGCAGCTGCAGGACCAATGCTTGGGTGTGTATATAAATTTATCCCCAGCTATATTTGACAGAAGCGAAATATCACTGTCGTAGATGCCCCTGGTTGGAGATTTACACATTATAACCAGCATTCACTGTAACTATTACGCAGTACTACAACATTGTCAGAATAATTGATTTGACGTGTGCAGTCTCTCAAGCGGGCAGTTGCTCAGACTGACGTGCAGATATCAGACGTACTCGTAGCCAGCGTTGATGCGTGACCTCAGCACACATGCCAGAATCACCACCACGACCTGTCAGTGTCAAATCATGTTAAATGGTTAATATTCGAAGGCCAAGTTGCATGAAAAAGACGATATTTGATAAATAAGTGTAAACCGTAATGATAATTAATAATACACTGATGAAATGAAATAAAAACATCGCTTTGAATTAATTTTAATAAAAATACGTTCTGCAAACGCAAATACACATCACAAACAACACTTTGTGGACAGCGTGTACTGCAGGGTGTGAAAAAGTTTCACTCCAGCAGTGTTTCCGTAGCATCAACGCAGCGCTCGCACAGGGCGTGCTCAGTGTGGGGAACAGACTTGCATTCCGGAACCGGAAGTCGGACGCTGTCGGCAATTGGTGCAATGGAAAAGGCATACTTCGCTTCCTACTTCCGGTACAACCACATCATCAAAAATGCAAGTGCGGTCCCTTCACCCGGTACCACACTCCACTGACGCTGCTAGTGTCAAACTCTCTCGAACGCTACATTGACGCTAATAGTTGTTTGTGACGTCACAGTTCTGTCACAACTGTCCACTTTAAACCTTATTTTTACACTATAAAGACAATACTGGCAACAGGAAGATTAATAATATTGACACACTAACATTCGATGAAGCCAATTTGCGCTTTATAACAGTTAAGCAAAATGGTACAACTTGGCCTTTAAATGCTATAGCTCATCTCAAGAAACTCATCTCAAAAGCTACAGAGCATCAACTGCCATATGGGATCATACAGTGTTACCTGCCGCTCGACACAAGTGAACACACTCCGCCTTAACCCCAGCCAGATAAGCCGATACTCGATTTACCTACCACAGAGGGATGGAAGGCTGAGTTGACCTAGGCGGCTGGTTACATACCGAGATGGTTTACCAGCAAGCAGGCAGTCACCCGTCCAAGTACTAACCCGGCCCAACGTAGAGGAACTTCGTTGTACGGACACAACGCGTTACTGCTATGCCACACCATCGTGAGACAGGCTAACATCTGGACATGCATTTCAACCTCAGAACTGGCAGCAATCAAGCTAACTATGAGCACAAAACAAAATCCAATTGAGGTGCTATTCATGCCATCCCAATCTGGTCAGGAAATGTATTTGACCGATTCACCAGCTGCCGGGACCTGCACAAGGCTTTCACTGCATGAGAATGAATCACACTAGAAACCCAGGCGACACACATATTCAGTACTGAGACTTGACGAAACATGCAACGTCTGTGAATTTAGTGAGGATAATCAATCACTGAACAAAATTATCTACTTAACAGCAATAACTAGTTGTGTCAGTAATACCTCGATGAAGATGACTCCAATCACAATTCCAATCAGTATGCCAATGTGGTCGGTGAGGTAGGACTCCAAACTCAGCTCACAACCCTGAACAACGCACAATAAATTAATACACAATCTAAGCAACCATCATCATCATCATCCAGGTCTTTTGTAGCAAAATTCCCCGACTTTTCCAGTCATGGAATGACAATTTCCCTGACCTTATCGAAACAATAACCCTATTGCACAAATGTCACAAATGGTACACTATACCATGAGATAAAATACCGTATTAATGGAGCAATATGCAAATGACAGAGGCCCTAGTTGGGGAACGAGGGAGGCAAAGCCCTCCCCCCTGAAGCTGAAACACTTTTAGCTTTTGAACGCTTAACAAAAGCCGCAAATTTGCCTGCTTTTTAACATTTGGAGACGCAAAAAAATCACAGATATCTGCAGTCTGCATAATCCAAGATCATTTTCTGTGACTTTTCAAAAATAATACTTTTCCCTGACTACACAAATTCCCTGACTTTTTCCAATTTCCACTGACTTGTAGGAACCCTGATCATCATCATCATCATCATCACTTTATCTTTCAAAATAAACACAACAGACAGCAGTATAATATAATGTGATTCAACTGAAACAGCTCTAGAATGAAGACAAAGAAAATTTCGCACAGAGAGTTAGGTACATTGCAGGGGAGCTTATGCCCTTTTCAGCAGACTTAGGGCTAGCAACTCGTCAAACCCAATTAAGCTTAGCAAAGTCGACCGCATGGCTGGCACAGCAACCGTTTACAAGACCAAATAAAATTCTCCGACTTTTCCCCAACATTTCCAGTGGGACACCAGTATATTGTTTAATGCTATGGTCGACATGTTAAATGAAAATGCTTCACAGTAATTAAAAAGAGCTTTCGCGATTAATCACTTAACACTTAAGCTGTAACAGCTGCAGAGTGACATGTGAGCATAAGGGGTGAAAATTTAAAAAAAAACATGTGAAATAAAAACCATATACTGCAAATATGCACAACGTTTATACCCTCATCAATCTTTCCTCCTGCTATCCTCGACTTTTTCATTTTCCCTGACCACTTTGAAATTCCTTGATCTCTCCAGGTTTTCCAGGTGAGCAGTGATTCCAAACTGGCATTATTATCAGGCAGTGCCTTTAACTGACTAAAATGAACTATGTAAGCATGTGACAGCAATGACAGCATGCATACTCTGTGATGGAGATATTTGTCGTTCTCCCACTGTTCTGTCTTGGCATCCTCATAACACTGCATCTTATTTATCGGCTGAGGGTCAGTCAAATTTCCATTCTTCAGCACACAGCAGGTCTTTGGTACGGGCTGAAACAGTAAAAAAACATTGGCACTTAATAACTGTAATGTGACTAAAATGTATTGGCTGAAACAGTAAAAATCACTAACATTAAAGCTGTACTGTCACACAATAAAAATGCACTAACCATGGAATTAGCCATTTCAGTCATGCATTAAGCGTGGAAAAACAGTTAACATAAACACTAACTACACCATGTCTCAGCAAAAAGTTGCCTTTCTTACTTTTGTGCTATCTTTGTCAGATGTCGTAGGATTTTGCTACTTTTCGGCAGAATCATACTCCCCCCTGGAAACAAGATGTGGTGGGCTGACTGCTGTGCATTCATCCTCGTTCAAAATTTTCTAGGGCATGTTTCAGCCAAAACTGGAAAAATTCATTGATATCTGACTAAATTATCACAAACATAACTAGAAATTTGGGGCAAAGCCCAACGTGAGTCCACCCGGCGCCCTAAGTCCAATTGGGGGAAATTATAGAGGGGGGGTAAAATTTCCCTGGCATCAAAGTCACGTGGCCTGAACTGAAATGCATTGGCATACGCCGAACGCGCATTGTCGACTTAGGGTAGGTCAACATGAGCGCCTATAACTTTGTTCGTTGTGGACGGAATTTCACAATTTTTTTTTTGTTCAACGCCGAAAGGATCGTACTCGTCAACGCCATTTAGATTTTGTTGCTATCTTCATCGGTTCCAGAGATGTTTGCACTCAAACTCGAAAGTTGTCGTAAATCGCACCGATTTCTGAACGTTTTTTGCCCTCCCAAATTTTAAGGGGAGCGGTGCCCCCAAAGTTGTACTTGCGTTAACACCCCAACCTAGATCCGCGTCAAGTGCCAAAGTTTCGTCGGGCTACACCCCCTAACTCCGAAGTTATAAGTGCTCCTTTATTGCATTTAAGCCAATTTTTGACCCCCCTTTGAAAAAAGTTGTAAGGAAGGCCCCCCGTCCTCGGTGGGGAGTGCACTAGTAAGACTTGGTCATTCTCTAGCGCATGTAAAAATTTGGGGGCGCAGCACCCCTTAGGGGCCGAAATATGGTCTTCCGAAATATGCACTTTCAGTGGGTATGATTTCACATCGAGATCTCCAAGGTCACTGGACCAAACTTCACCGAACTTGTTTCGCCTAACGCAGGAGGAATTACGGTAAATAAAGTAAAAATCAGATTTTGAATATCTTCATCCGTTTCGGAGATATTTGCCGCTGAACTTCAAAGTCGTCTGAAATCGGGCCAAATTTTGCATGTTTTTGGCCCCTGAAATTTTTTTGGGGTGCGCTCCCCAAAATTTTGGACCGGCATTATAAAATAGGGCCTAGTACTGACCACCGTGCAAAATTTCATGCCGGTCTGCCCACGCATCTTGGAGATCTCGTGTCGGGAGAAAAAAAATAAAACATCATGGGTAAAACTTAAGTCCGCTCCGCAAGCTATCGCTTTCGGGCGGACTAAAAAGATTATGTTCTTTGTGATACACAGCAATTACACAAGAATTATATTTATGCAGCAAGTTACTGACGTTAATTGTGGTTTAACTTCGAAGTAAGCATTAATAATAAAGTGATAGAAAGTTGTCTTGTTGCTTAACACTAGCCAACGAAGTATTAGCAAGTAAAACATCCAAAATTAAAAGTACTGTTAAATAGCACAGATCATGCAAAAAGATCCAATTTTGGGTGTTTTGTTTTGAATGATACTTCTACTGCTTAAATATTTACATGTGATCACTATGATACAGAGGCAAATGCAGTTAACTTTTCAGTTATCTATTCTTCAAGGGTAACAATAAATATAGGGTGGGCCAAAAAACATGGCACTTTACTTTTGTCCATAGCTTTGCCAATTATTGATCGATTTTCAAAATTTCTTTCACTGGCACACTCTGCAGACAATTTGCAATAACGTGATTATTACATATCCCAGCAGACAGTAAATGCATCTCTACACTAACTTGTGAAATATCAATGAAATATGCATACATAACGATAATAACAAACAAACACCTTGGCAAAAATTGAAAAAAAAAACACTTCAGACCAACATTGCAGTAAATGGTCTGTATGACACTAAACTGTGTGGGTCTAACACAGTCTAGTTAGTTTTTGCTTACATTTATATTTCACAAAGTAGTGTAGAAACACATTTACCATGTGGTGGAAAGAATTTTTGAAAATCGGTCAATAATCGACAAACATATCGACCAAATTAAAGTGCCACGTTTTTACGGTCCACGGTGTAGAGGTTAAGAAAGTTAAAGGTCAGTACAGTTCTTCAACGAAACCAATCACAGAGCTACAGAGCATTACCTGCCATATGGGATCACGCAGTACTACCTGTCACCCGACCCAGATGAACATGCACTGCCTTAGCTCCAGCCACTACTTGATCAACATATTGTAAAGGGATAAAAAGCTGAGTTAAACTGATAGTAAACTATCACAGAAAAACAGATAACTGAACTATAAGAAAAAGGAACTTGCTCGAAATATGAAATCTGAAAACGCATAAACTGACATTTTATGCAAGTAATAACTTACTGCTTCAGAAACAGATACATTTTTCATCCAGAAGCTGCTTCTCCAGTCTGAAGGGCCATCCACACCACAGCACGACATCTACAACATCAACCAATGACAGCTGGCTAGCAGCAGTGACAGTAATATTTTCGAATTGACAATTGTAACTAAAAAATTCATACATGTAGTTCATCTTGCCGAAGTATGTCATCTGCTAAGTCACTAGGTGGTTGAAAGCTGAGTTCAATGACAATGACAGAGCATGCAAAGTCCATAAACACGTACACAGATCTGAAATGTGACAATCGTTTGGTTTATTTTTCCACGACTTGTAAACATCTGGGCCTGATTAAAACTAAAAAAGGTGAAGTCCAGTACTTGCTGTAGCGCTTCTTATATGAGATGAACTCGTAACCAGAAGCACTTTGACAATCTTGGAAGTGGCAGCTGATTGCTATGAACTAATCATACTGCAGTGCAGTATGCAGCCATCCATTGCCCGAGTTAATGAACAATTGGACCCATATTTTGCAGCTAACAGACATACCACCACCCCAATCAGCCGCACTAGGCCTTCACCCCGTAGCCCGTAAGCTACTACTTATTTCCCATCCCACGGAGGATAAAAGACTGAGTTGGCCTGAGCACACCATAGGTTAGCAACCTGCTTGAGATTGCTTGCAAATGACCGGCAGTGAGAATCGAACCGTAACCTAAAAGTACACGAGACATCCATCCCATGAAGGGATGGGTGTCTCGACACAATTGCTTCTTGTTACCATGGGTCCAATGGTTCGTTCACGCGAGCAATGGATGGCCATTGTCAGTACCATTAGCTCATGGCAATCAGCTGCCATTTCCAAGATTGTCAAAGTGCTTCTGGTTATGAGTTCATCTCATATAAGAAGTGCTACAGCAAATACTGGACTTTACCTTTTTTAGATTAGACCACCAGACCACTTGCACCTACACAGGCACACAAGTGTGAACAACTTGCCCAGAGTTGTTACTTGGTAGTGCACTGGCTGGGAATTGAACTGCGGGCCTTTCAATCTCACATTCCACGCCCTAACCACTGAGCACCAAGCCACAGCACAACTGTCTAGGATTGAAACAAAAACTGATTTTTAAATTTCATGACTTTCATGAGTTACCATGCATCCTGCCAGTATTCTTTCATTACCTTTTCTATTAACACACGTATGACTAACTGATTGACTGAATCAGTACAGTTACAGCTGTTGTTAGTGCATTTACGTACCGTGTACTGAAGCAGATCCCAGCCTTTGGTCTCAGCATCGACCCTGCCGTAGTCATTCTGCACTGTCTTGTTCATCGACTCCTTCAGACCTCTCGTAATCTGACACAACAGTACACAAAATGCTGCTAAACAAGCTGATCTCAAGCCTACAACGCATTAACCAGCTGCCACTTTGATTCTCACCATCTCTGCCAAGGAAGTTACGGAACTTGCCATCAACTGCCCAAATTCATCATAATGGAACCTTTGTTTACTAAACGACTGACATTTGTGGCAACCACTGATGGTTTGCCATCTTTAAAAAAAAAACTATAAAAGTTGTAATTGACTCCATAGGTTACTTACTAAACCAATGATATTTTTGGCAACCGCTGCTGCCTTGCCTTTTTCAGACAAGAAAAGCCCAGCTAACGCAAAGAGGAGTGATTAATAGTAACCTAGGCCCAATCTTTTATTGAGATACAGCGACTTATTGGCTAAAAATTGCAAATTTTTCCCACCCCGCTCTCATTTAGCACCATTGTTCAGGGTGACCCCCTTCGAATTTATGGAAAAGCTTACGATTCGTGAAACTTGAGTCTTCTAGGCAGCCGATGGTAAAAATTTGGTGATCCTAGCTTGCATCGTTTTTGACTGATCCACCCGTGTGACAGACAGATGGACAGACAGACGGATGGACGGACAGAACTGCGATGGCTAAGGCGTGCAGAAAGCAGTAGCTGCTTTCGCGCGTAAAAACTAAAAGTTGTAATTAACTCCATCGGTTACTTACTAAACCACTGATAGTTTTTTGGCAATCGCTGTTGCTTTGCTTACTTCAGAAAAAAATATTTGGTTGCAATTACCTCCATGTGTTAAAAAACTTGGCAGTGCTGAAAGTTGCAATTTTTTTCTATAAACAGCTGCAAATTTTCAAAAGAGAAGATACGGGTAGTCGAAATTTCAATTTTGTCCAAACTACCCGTAACAGAGAATTTCTAGCCTGAAATATTTTATTTTTGAAAAACAATTTCTGGGCAATTGACTCTCTGGCCCCACAATGCCAATGGATAGAGAAGCCAACTCTAGCAATTAGCAATTAGTATCCATTCTCTACTGCTTTCTAATCTTAACACGGACAGCTTATTTACAAGTCATTTACATTTACAAGTCCAAAATTTTTACATCCTCCTCAACACCACTGGCTTAAGTAATGCTGAGACATTTATCTGTATTATCCCTCTCAAACTGTGACAGAAGAAACGGGTGACAACATTACCTTGGAGTGGAAGACACCACCCAGAATGGCTCCAGCAATTTGCACCAGAATTATCAGACAGATGATCAGTGCATACTGCCACACAAACAGACAGACATAATGCAGTCATTACCCATCACTGATAATTATTTAACACGAAAATCAAACCTCAATTTCACAGCTGATTATTGAACTGATTATTCAGTGTTTGCTTCAAACCTTATTAGACAATATACAATTACACCTCATGGTGATCGTACAGCAGAATACAAGGCTTCTAACCTAAATTATGCTGTAGGATATATCAAAGAGATAAAATATAACAAAAAATAATTCAATAAAAATGAGAGACCGGATGAGCAGATTACTGAAATAACAAAAGAAATGTTCGAAGTCAATGTAAGTCAAGATAAAGAATTAAGTAGAAGTGTGCAAAATGACTTGTTATCTTTAAAGTTTGGCTCAGTTTTAGTTCCTAAAATAGCTGTGGTTTTCGGTTTAGATGTGTTCAGTCTGACTACAAAACTAGGGTTTCGGTTGGAAATTGGCATGGATGTTTTGTTTTTGTAGTTTTGACTAAAATGTATTACCAGGTACAACAGTCAACTATCCTCAAGAAACAATTTACATATACTGGTAATCAGTCAGTTCATACGACATTTAATACATTGGCTTTTCACACAGTATATGCATTTCTGCACTTCACTTGTTGACTGCAATTCTTGTGGACAGTCAGAGGGCAGTTTCACAAATGAGAAGAAGAACAAACTCAATGGAATTTAAAATTCTCATTGGTTTGGATCGGTTTTTATAAACCAACCAAACCAACTTTTGGTTTGCCACACACCCCTAGAATTACATGTGGTAGGAAACACTTAACTATACTGACACAGCTGAGGAATGAAGTCTTGTGTCTGAAGGCTCCCCAGCAGCCAATCACTCCAATGAACATGGTGATGAGTCCGACAATGAGGACAGTCACGGCCGCTGCCCAGATCACCTGACGTGTCCCATGGTCACTGGCAACATTGAGGAACTGTGTCACTTTATCATCCACTAGAAACCAGATTCCAACGACCACCAGACCGAGTCCAGCCAACTACAAACATAACAGAAAGGGAAATTTATGCAACATTATCACTAGTCCAGCCAACTACGATAACCACAACTCAACAGCAAGACAGTGTTCCTACATCTCCTAAGTGCATGTAAGTCACTGGCTTAGTGGCATACCGGTAATGGTTACGATGCTGCCTGTCTGCCACCTGGTCGCGGTAGTGGGACTTAGTGCTCCGAAAACCCAAACGATTTCTAAAATGCGTAAGTGAGGAGCCAACCAATGCAGCTTTCCTCAGAACAGATATGTTACACATTGCCAGTGCTAATGCACTGGTTAATCTTCGGCTTTAATACCAATTTCGGCTTCACAGCCATCTACGGCTTCACAGCCATTTACTGCAACCTTCAGTTACATTCAGGGATGTGCATAACTAATATGGTCTCGATGCTGAGCAAGCGTAATAGCCTGCCCATCCTGAAGGTAAAATGAGGTAAGGTTATGACACATTTAGATCGCTAGCAAGTGCTTACTACTTGGATGGGTGACTGTCTGTTTGCCAACAGATAAAAAATAGCCAAAACGAATTGAGATCAACTCAACCTTTCATCCCCGGAGAGATGAGAGGCTGAGTTGGTAAATCGAGTAATGGCCTGTATGAACGGAGTTAGACTGGGCGTACATTCACCTGTGCTAGGCGGCAGAAAATGCTGTGTAATCCCATATGGCCGCTGACGATTCGCAGCTATGAGGTGGTTTCCAGTAAAAGCTATACACAACGTTTAATATCCAAGCAACTGAGTTCTAACAGTATGATGTCCAGGTCACCTGAGGTCACATGTAACTAGAGAATTAGACGACTCTCCGAGAATGAGAATAGCCAGAAAATACAAAACAGTAATTATTCCAGACTAGTATCCAAGCAAAATTCACAAGCATAGGACAACGTTTCGTTTATAATTACCCACATCCCAATAAGAATCTTTACGTGAATCGTTATACAAACACATCCAGGAAAGTCTATTTATTTATTTATTTATTTATTCATGTGTTGTGAATCAATGTGAAATCTAATCGACTGCTCGTTGGGCTAAAATGTCATCAAAATTGGCACAGTAAACTCTCTGAGTATAAATCCAAAATTCCCGCGATTCTCTAAATGTACTACAAGAACGGCAACTAGTGACTTGCCGAGGCGATGATGTTGAATACAACGAGCAGAATTTTGATGATCTGTCCACCACAGCCGATTGCCATGACTTCGCGCTGCTATTGTGACCGACTCGCGAGTCTTCAGACAATTAAATACACCGAAGCAGGCCGCCAAAGTAGCAAATTAACAAATTCCGAAGCGAATCTGCAACATTTGCGCAAATTTGTAAACAAGTACTTTGTAAACAGTAGGGCTGTGCAATATCGTTACTTTGGTTGCTGAATATTCGATTAATAGTTTTGCAATTAAGTACCAGTAGTCTGGTATAAATTTTAACACGAATCTCATAACAGTTCAATGTATATTACAGCAGAACTGTATGCCCTATTAATTTTTAAATAGGCACCAATTACTTTGGGCTATCTGCAGGTATCACAGCTAGACTAAAGCATTAGGATACCAATCCTGTTCACTTATAAAGCAAAGAAATTCAATGCTTGCAATCTATAAAGCTATAAGGTAAAGCTATAGAGCAGGTACAAATTACTATAACGGCAATCAACGTACAGGCGGAACTAAACGGCTTTCAGGAAAACACATTATACAGCTACAGCGTACTACAGTGAACTCAAAGTGAACTATGCGCTATAGCCAATCCCACATACAGTATAGCTAACGTTGGCAGCCAAGTCGTCAATTTGTTAAGATACACGGGAGCAAGGTGCGACGATCTATAGGCCACTACAAGTCTAGGCCTATCTAATCTGGTTCAACAGGCGAACGAATGCAAGAGCTATAGAAGGAAGCCAAAGCTGTTTTTGATGACAATTAACACGGCCTACGTATTAGGATTACGTACACGATCGAAACGTTATGCATACAGGGTGGACCAAAAAAATAAGCTATTGTACATCTTTGCTAAATATTGATCAATTTTCACAATTTTTTTTCACCAGTGAACTCTGTAAGAAATTTGCTACTCAGTTGCATGCACACCATACTTAATATTTCGCTGCACTACCTTGTAAAATATAAATATCCAAAAACATACCATTTCTTTATACCTTGTAGGCCTACATAAGATCTAATGGTAAATTTTTGAAGTATTTAACTTAAATGTTAAAATATGAGTTATAGCAAGTGTGAAAAACATTGGAGGACGTACTAGACATTTTTTCCAATAATTTGAACGATTTTATTGTGCATTAACTTTCAACGTACACTAATATTGATTGATGGCTACTACAAAATTTGCTCAGTTAACTGCATGAGCATACAGAGCAATGTACTTTAATTGTGTGGCCCTACAAACTGTGCACTATTTTTTGGAACACGAAAACTTACTTCGTAGCTACACCTAAGCCTTTCTGACACTTATTATAACTTATATTTAACATTTTACTTAAATACTTTACAAATTTACCACTCGACCTTCATTTTATCATCTGTAGAAATTGTACGTTTTTAAATATTTATAATTTACAAGGTAGTGTAGCGACATAATAGGTGTGGTGTGCATGCCGCTGACTAGCGAAGTTCTTCCAAAGTCTACTGGTAAAAAATGGTGAAAATTGGTCAATATTTAGCGAAGATATGGAAAAAGTACAATAGGCCTAGCTTACTTTTTGGCCCACCCTGTATATAGGCCTACCGTCAACATGGACGATTTTTTGCCAGACACTTAAAATTTTTGTTGCTAGCTTTAGCGTAGGCCTTATGCTACTATTAACGTCTACTAGAAAGAAAAATGTTGGCCCAGTGCTGACATAAAGTGCAGCCGTCCGCCTGACGATCGACTTTGTAAACCTAGAATTAGCATAGTTAGGGCCTAGTTCATCTCCTGCACGCGTCTCTAGCTGTGCTCGAGTTATATGGGCGTCCGTACACGGCAGACAGACAGACAAACATACAGACGGACAAGACACGTATTTCGGCCTATAAAGCGAAGTACCGAACACACGAATGCATTAAGCCAACTATAGGCATGACGAATAGGCTTACCGGCATTACAACATGTGGCATAATCAACTTTTTGAGTAATTAGCATGTGACAATGATAATTATCTTAACTGCCTATCCAAACAGAATCGTTAAGCTTGAGTAACCGTCACATGCTAGGAACATTATGTTATTACGCGTTGCCCTATTCAAGCGCGTAGCATATGGCTAATAAGAAGTCCTGGCCGAGTCCGTCCGCCCAGAGGTCAGATAGAAGACGATACCTGTCAATCATTGAAATCCGTAAAGAAAATTTTGCTCCCACCGACATGATTACTTGACAAGATTGGAGACAGCGCTAATTAAAAGGAGTCATAGAAATTACAACCATACATAAACGAGAGACAGAGAAGTTGCAAAAACATGTTGCCAAAAAGTTTGCAAAACGGTTGCATCCAGGGTGGTCTGAAAAAGTACTAGGGGCCAGGCCCGTCGACAGAGCGGTAGCACTAATTGCTGAATCGGCGCCGATAGAGCATACTAATTAGTAATTACTGATAGAGTAACAGTAATCAATGAATTGTCTAGCTTTATAGGTTGTTGATGCAGCTTATTCAGTTAACTTATAAAATTATTGTGCTCCATCGGCGCCGATTCAGCAATTATAGTGCTACCCGAGAGAGTGGGGTAGGGAGTAATTAAGCTACCCCGGGCCCCGCGACGTTTGAGGGCCCCGCCGTCGGCCAGAAATATAATGTACGCCAGAATGTACCATTTTGAAAAAAAATTCCAAAAATTTTCTTCAAGAGGGGCTCAGTGAAAACGTTTGGGAGCCCCCGGGCTAGAATGTTTCTCCGGGCCCCGCTATGCCCGCTGTAGCTCTCGACGGGCCTGATAGGGGCCTAAGCCATAACCGAATAACCGAATGGATCGATCAAAATATTTTATCGTGAGAGCCATAAATGGTTTATCTGAGCACCAGATGATCAGTTATAACTAGGCGCCCTAGGTATTAATTAACTCGAATCATTATTATACACCGGTGCTAACGTGTTTTACTTGCGTCTGCATCTTAAAATATTCTGCAGAAGCGCGTTCAGAGCGACGTAACTGAAATGAACTGAATTAACTCACACGCTTCAGTTTGTGACGAACTGACCAATGTGCGAGCAGGGCGATCGAGCCCACTGGTCATTGGTTGACGCGTGCGTGCGTGTAGTCACCGACGCCGTCAGACGGTGCCTACTGTAATGCATTACTGCTTGCCCTTGCCCAGCGGACAGTTCGTCGAAAACTGAACCACGTCAGTTCAGTTCAGTTACGTCGCTTTGTATGCGCTTCAAAAATTAGGCCCAAGCTGCCATTGGCACCTACCGTTTAACAAAATATTTAAATACTACAACACACACACACACATGCGATCAATGACACATAAAATAACAGAGTTGTTCATACACGCACAAAGAATTCTACACGACTTAGTACATATTTATACCTCGAACAGTGCTTCACAGCAGAATGGCCAATGTTTTCTCACAGTCACACGATTTTATTACGACTCTCATAGCGTCTAGGCCGCTTTTATCAATCAATATAAGCCGTATAGCCTCCTCTAGCCTATAGGCCACATAGGTGGTCATATGACTGTGACGAACATGGACCACAAGCCTGGAAATTCCGATATTCTAACTATAGTAGCTATAGGCTTTGCAGAAATATACGCAGCCAGAGATTAGCGATGGGCAATGATCCGCGTTTCGGTTCAAGTACTCATCAACGTTACGAGTTCTAGCTGACTTACAGGTTAATTCCGATTTCTGACAAGTGATCACTGTAACGTCGCAGTTAATATCAACTAAAGCATTGTTTTAGACGAATCGTTGCAATAGGCTCAAGCACGCAATAGGTTTTGCCCCTCGTCTGCCTGTCAATTTTAGACGTCTGTTTAATTTACAGTAGCATAATTAAATCTGTATGACGCAGACGGAGAAAGGCGTAGACACAAATTAAACTTGACGTACCCCTCGAGGGCCGTCTTTTCCCTCCCCTTCCCACTCGATTCTTTCTCTCGTATTATATCCTATTTCCCATCCCCACTCATCCCCCAAAAATGCAGCTAGTATAGGAAGCGAGTGCTGCAAGCTTCACCGCACACTTCAGAGCATAGTCGCAGCCACAACATATTATCAGCTCTCAAAGTGAAAACGCATCTGATGACAACATGCTAGTCGTTTATGTGCAATGCAAATGACAATGAAACTGTGCTTTAGAGGTAGGCGATATGGTTAAAAACGAATCCAATTTTATTTTTAGTGATGTGCCAATCTTGGATTCTGGGAGGTGAGTTAATGTCCCCCTGTGCCTCCTCCGGCTACGGCCATGCAGACGGACAAACGAACGGGCAATAAGTGTAATGTGGCTATGGCATAGCAAATGACATATAATAAAAAATGTAAAAGACAGTACTGGACACTTTGACATAAGACAAAGATGTTACAAAAAACACATCTATCAGCTGCATGCTAGCTTACACTGTGATGTGAAAACAAGTGCAATTTTGCCTGGTATATTATAATCAACAGCGGTGTCATGCATTGAAGAAGAAAAAGTGAGCGAGTGAGTAGGGTTTTACGTCCCGCTCGACACACAATATGTCATTTTGGGGACGGCCTTTCCAGGTAATGCACAAACACATAACAACAGAAAAAGTTTTTAAAAGGAGGGGGGACAGGACAGTAATATCTTGGCTGTGTAAGAGGCCAGACTAATGACCGAAAGGTCCCCGGATCGACTCGGGCCCAGAGCACTGCTGGGTAACGACGACCTTGGGTAAGTGGTTCACACACATGTGCAACTGCTCATCAAGCAGTATAATTTGGTACCGGCCAAAGGGTGGTGACGCTCTGCGGCTGGGAAAGTAACCGACGATAGGTCTAGCGTCGCACTGGCCATGCATCACGGACTAGGTGGTTTATCCACATATGGGCTCAGTGGCCATGGAAAAAGTGATGAGCACCCCCACCTACACCCCGGAGAGACATGGCACGCTTTACCTTTTACTTTACCCCCAACGTGATGCCACTGATAAGCAAGATATCACGCAATAGTATCTATGACACATGCAACCGTTTCGGCAACAGTACAATTATAATGAAACGCGATAACGATCTCGCAAAAACAGGATACTGTGCAGACATCTGCCAAGCTGACCTGATGCGCTCAACAACAAGAAGCGATCATAGATCTTAACTACCGCCATAAATAGTGCTGACAAGTGACTTTATACAACTGCTACATGTATCCTCTAAAGAAGCTTGAATCCACATCTGTCTTTAGCAGTCCTCAATCTGAATGCCAAAATCTGAGGATTGGTTAGTATTTGGGTCATCCTTCACCCCTACGCATAATTTCATCAAAAATGGCCATAAATGCAGCTCATTGTCAGTTAATGCATGTATTGTAAAACTTCAAATGGAAGCCCGAAGTAAATGCCGGGTCCCAGATACAAGCCAGGTCAAAGATACAGGCCGGTATTACTAGGATACCAGTATATGTGATGTACTAGAGTATTCTGAATCTTTTTCAACATACGGTAAAGTACAGCCAAGCCCCGGGAGTAAGGTAACTCGTAGGCACAAAACAGCACCAAAATTTATCGATTGTAACTTGAAGGTGGATTATCAAATTTTAATAATTTTTGGTATGAGTATTCCTGATACAACTGGGTATCAAATGACCACTTATGATCCCACCTCACAGAAGGCCTGTTTCTGCAGTACCTGCGGAAAACAGAACACATGAAATAAGCGCCAAAATGAACAAAAACATCAAAAACATCTGTGACATTATCGATAGTAACTTGGATAGGGATAATAAGATTTTTTATAATTTTTGGTACAAATATTTGAAACAAAACTGGGGATCAAATGGCCATTCACCTCATTGAACGTCTGTTTCTGCACTACATGGGGAAAGCACAGAACAAGTGAAATGTGCATAATAATGAACAGAAAACATCAATAAATTTCATCTTTCGAGATATGTGGCCCCAAACAGCCCTGACCTCAATCCATTCGACAGTGTCTGGGGTGAGTGAGTTTACCCAACACTGTTAAGGAAGTCGATAAACTCAAGAAGCGACTGGTTAAAGTCTGGAGCAAAACACTGTCGACACTGAGCTCAATGAACGGAAAATGCACCTGCATGCCTGCATTCATGCAAATGGCTAATATTTCAGATATTTACTGACAGCAGTTGCACAACTGGACAATTAGATAAAATGTTAGCCAAAGTGCTAAAAATTTAGACAAGAAGGTGCTGTGTTATTTTAAACAAACAATCATACTGCACTGAAGAAAAATGTAATATTTCATTTACTCTGCTTTCCCCAGGTAGTGCAGAAACAGACGTTTGGTGAGGTGGGAACATAAATGGTCATTTGATGGCCAGTTGTGTCTGGAAGATTTGTACAAAAATTATTAAAATGTGATATTCAATCTTCCAGTTACGATTGATAAATTTCGGTGTGTTTTTCATGCCTCACAGTGTAATAGAGGCCGAGGCTTCTATTGCGAGTTTTACAATAGCTCATATAATGGAAAGAATCATGGGCGATGACCCAATATTTACAAAAGACTCTGGATCAACCTAACCACTCACTTCCTCCTTGCGCCGTGGCCAACACCTCCACAATATCTCTTCAAATTCCGTTTATAACTTCCCAAATAGACTAGCTAACAATCAAACTGGAATCGAGCCAAGTAAACAAATGAGCAAATGGACCGACGTGCTTACATAACTTTGACCAAACTGCATTCAGCCAAGGTAATCAATAATGAAATACTCATCCATTGGCAGATAACTGATACCACAAATATACAAAATGCTCACTTTCACAGAAATACTAAAATGGCAGATGTTTAGATATAAAAACTACCGGATGCTCAAATAATAAACTACTCAGTATTCAGCTTTTGATTTTTTGCTCAACTAACCAAATCATCCACACAGTTATTCCAGGTCAGCCAGAGCCCCACAAAATGTAGCCTTTTGGAAATTGCTGAAACAGAAATTTCTGTGGACAAAAATCAATCACAGAGAAACTCTGTCAACAAACTGCTACATAAACGACAAAAACAATAACTAGCAGTAAATAAAAGATCAGTCAAGAATAATTGGCAACGGTTTTCCATCTGCCGTCTTGCGGTCCGTGCCATGGAAAAGATCGTACTCACGTCGAACAAATGCAAACAGTAGATCGGTGATAAACAGGACCTGAGCCGTCGAAATCACCAAAGTTATTGCGAAGTAAAAGTTTGCATTAGCACTGCCAGCATAGATCCATAAGTACCATAGAACCGGTGCCATGACAACACCGACGCAGTACATTATTGTCGACAGAAACACGTTGCGAGTGTAGGCCGACAGGTGGCGCCACATAGGCAGCAGCGATAAATAGAATGCGGTGTCGACGAGTGAAGGATATGACCTACAAATAGTACAAAATACAACGGATTTCACTTAAACAACAGCGGCAATGGCTTGAAACAGAAGTTCTCAACAAGTTCAAAGTAATTTGATGTAATATGGAATTGCTGTCGCCAGTTCACGCAACTGCCCAATGTTTCTGTCTATCAATTTGTACTTGCATGTTTTGGCTGGGAGTTTGACCCCAAAATATCCCCTTCATCCAGGGGCAGGGACATATGTCACTTAACCCCCAAATCGAAAACCTGTAAATCCATCCAATGGTTTCAGCAAGGTGCATAAACAGGACAGACGACAAACAGGCAGAGAGATGACGGACCACGCTATGTAGATATATGTAGCAGCACGCAAAATTGCTTGCACTGCAGATGACAGACAGTTTAAACTTCAAACATAAAAAGAACATTATGCTCTGCACTTTAGTGGGTAACCAAAAATCTTGTGTTGAAAAAACAGCTAACGATGTTTCCTTTTAACAGCAGGATCTGTGCCACACAGCGATTTACTGTACAAATAAGTCTGTGTCATAGTATTGCTGCTATCAGTGGCATCGTAATGGGGGGGGCAATATCCCCTCAAATTTTAGTCTGTCGTAAAATTATCTTCTTGTACAAAAATTTCCTTCCGAAATTGCAAAATTTGTGGGTGGAAATGCCCCATTTTGGGAAAGTGAGCGTTCCTTTTCTGAAACTGTGCTCCATCCAAGGCAAAAATTTTTACTTTTAAGCACCAATAATCCATCTGTCTGAAAATTGCAACGTCCTGCCCCATTACGTTTTTAAACTATGTGCCACTGACTACTGGTAATTAAGTATGGTGAAAAACAGACAACTGATGTGAGACTGACTGGAAAATGGCTGAGAAAGCGAGCAAGCTGTATGCAAGAAAGAGCGGATGCTTCCGAAGCCGGATTGTGAGCGGGGCGACGTAGACGAACGCGTGGATCTGGAACACGTAGACAAAGAATGTCCGGAAATGGTCGAAAACCTCTGTGAAAAAGTACCAGAAAAGCCCAACATTGGGCGCCAGGTCCGAGACACTCAGGAGAAACCCGTAGGTGGATCGGAGAAATTCCCACGATGTGTTCTCGACATAGCTTGAAGCAAAGAGCAGCAACGCTAAAGCCGAGGAGAAGCAGATCAGAGTCTGGATGATGGAGAACACCGCCATGTAGGATGGAAGGTTTGGATCGCGAAGTTCACGTTCAGCCAGGAACAGCATCGCGGGGACTATCAGCATTACGGGGTACATCTTCTCATATGCAGCAAGTGCAATGAACAGGCACATCAGCAACCTGTTGCCTGTACAATAAACATGAATATAAGATAATGGCTGCGGCAATAAAATGCAATCCCCTGCAAAATAATTTTGTATCACAAGAAATGTAAGGCATTCTAACACCAAATCTGCAAGGTAGTGTCAAGTATGGTGCGGTGCGATATTACGATATTGCAACTTGTCTGCAGAGTGTGCCAACAAAAGAATTTTTAAAATATGGTCAATAATAGCCAAAAATATGGACAAAAGTATAAAATGGCATGTTTTTGTGGCCCACAGTGTTGAATTATCCCCAGGCCAGTAAAACTAAGAAATAAGAGCCCTACTACGTCATTATTTATATCACAATAACATGAAACTTTGGCCTTATTCCCAGTTATTGTTTAAGACAACAGTATAGATATTTTGGTACATAACCAACCACTAGGTCAACTCAGCCTTCCATCCCTCTGGGGTATATAAAGCAATTACCAATCTGCTTGGCTGTGGGGTTAACATGAGGTGCATTCACCTGTGTTGGGTGGCAGGTAGTACTGTGTGTAATCCGATATGGCAGGTGATGCTACCTAGCTCTGACATAGGTTCCCATAAAAACGCAGAAAACTTTTGAACTTTTTTTAACCAATCAAAGTTCAAAGAGAAATGATATCGTACAGAATATGAATATAGCAATCCACCTCGTAAAAGAAAGAGAAGCGCTAGGGCCAGAATGAAGTTATGGAACACGGCTGTGCTCATTGCGACACACGTGGCAATCGTCAGCGGATTGAGTGCATAGCAGGCTGCCACGTGCACAGGACATAGGGACAACAATTCCTCCGTCAACTTCAACTTGCCAGAGCTGCTGTGATATCTGCAACATAATTCACCGCAAAACCAGGGTTAGATTTTTGACAGCAAAGAAACCTGTTTCTGCCATTCAAGAGTTTCTAATGAATTAAATATGCAATAAATACTAAAATCTCAGTCCACACATAATCATAGAATGCTGGAAGAGACACAACTTGTAGCTGTTGAGTGTTGAATGCAAGACAGTAATAAACAGAGTATTAAACATTTCTGCTATCCAGAGCTGAAACTCAAACAATTTTTATAAAAATTAATGATTGGCTTCATGCAGAGCCACTCTGTACCTACTGTTTACATCAAGTAGCTGATTTGTCACATCTGGTATAACATAACTGTGGCTTATTCAATGGATGTGCCACAAATGGTTGTTGGCTAAAGTAAGATTCAAGTGAGAGTTATAAACAGGTAATAAACAGGGTTAGGGACAGGGAACGCAGCTGGTGACTCTAAGATTAAAATACCTCTAGATATGGCAGCGAGTACTGAAGTGGCACTGCAATTGGCACAGAGCAGCTCTGCATGCAGTACTTGCCTCTATACAGTATAAACTGTCTCAAAAAGAGATCCCAATGTTATCAATTTTAACTTACCAGTATTATCGGATTTTAAGAACTTTTCGCACAAATATCACTCACATTCATGGCCATTAAATGACCACAAAAAATATCATCTCACCTAAAGTATGCTTCTGCATTACCACTAGATTATAATCCTCCTCCAAGTTACAATCCACAATATCAGGGAAAGAGTGTTGAATCATTCTGTTGTATACATACCGTTGCTCTTCTTCTTCTTGGTGCTGCAGCAAGTATCGACGTGTTTCCACAGCAACAAGACTCAGCACTACTGCGGTCATTAGGTCCACCATAAGCAGTAGTATCCACATATTGCTCTGACCCAGCAGATCATCCACACAGTCCACCATCCGCAGCATCAGTGGCGTCTCATGGTAAACGTCTCCATTATATGGACCTACAGACCACCATGCTCATACAATTTACCACAAAGCTCAAAATTTTCAGATTTGTTTCTCATGTGAATTCAATAGTTTGCTTCACTGAAAAAATTGAAAATTCACATACTCCCCATCATTAAGGGCATAGAATATGTGATAAAAGTACAGAACTTAAATATGCTGTCTAAAAAGTTAAAAATAAAATAGTGAAGTAAAATATGTAACAAAAGTACAAAACATAAATATGCTGTCTAACTGTACAAAATAAACATCTTTTGAAACATACGAGGAAGATGTGAATAAAGAAATGTGGCACGTTGGTGATTCAAGTCATTTTCAAACAGAATCGTATAAAATACTAGCACTACAAAGTTAGCGGTTTACTTCCGACAGCACAGCTTACTTGACAGTTTACGTTTTCTTCAGTTTGCCAACATATTTGGTTGCAATTTTCACATGGTTAAAAAAATATCTGCATGGCAAAACATTTTTTCTGGTACTATGCACCTATATAGGTAGCCATACTAGATACACTCTGTGATTATCCGTGCTGGATTCTCAGCCGTACATTTCTGTTGGCGTCTAAGTAAATCATCTGCAATGACGTCACAGCCTAGCATGCAAGCACTGGCCGCCTAAGCAGATGACTAGGCAAGATGGTGGTCATTTTAGTGTCACATCGTTATTAAAATCGTTTATTGTGACAATAGTAGACGTCGTACAGCAGCTGATGATGAATCAACAGCTTGAGTTACATTCACTGAACAGGTTGGAATGTTGTTTTTGTTTGAAATGTTCTGACCCACTGCCCGCCTGTTTACTGGCCGGACCGGAACTATGCTGTGTTTGACACAGCTTAGAACTAATTAAATATGCAACTATATCAGCTGAACGTAGAAAGTTCTAAGTGAAATCGTACCAACTCCGGCGCGCCGTAGAGCCAAACCTTCCGTCACTCGTTTCCACGATGTCAGCGGAGTGACCAACTCCGGGCGTTCGGACAGCCACTGGGCCAGACCGTGCGAGCGAAACAGCCACACTCTCAACGCGGCCGCTACCACGAGCACGATCGGCAACGATAGACTCATTTCTAGCAAACAATCAACACAAATTCGAAGAGCTGTACAAAGATAGACGATTTGTCTGTCTAAAGTGGTTTCTTCTACTTTTAAATGTCAAATTTAGCCAGCAAAAACTCGAAAAAGTAAACAAACCGGCACGAACGTAAACAATGAAAATCTATAAATAAGTAAACTAACATTTGCGGGATTTATGGACAAAGGTACAACCTTAAATTGTTTGCAACGTAAAGTTGATGCACTATTTGCATATTTGCTGTTTAGTTTGCTACCTCACTGTTATCTTTTTACTCAGCTAGACGCATTACATTACACTGTTCTGTAAGCCTCATAGAAGAACAACACGTTGGTGTGATGCTCTATAGTTGAAATAGTTCTGGGACCTACGGTGTAGCTTGCCGACTAGCAAAACGGATTTAAATCATCATCCTTAATTTGAGTTGTCAGCTGTAAAAAAAACATGGAATATCAGTTAAACGAGGCAAGATAATGACTTAGGTTGCTATTGATCACTGATAAAATATCACATACACACTTTCACTCGGTACTGAAATCGCTGACCTTACACAGCGCACTACTGCATAGGCTTATGGCGTTAAGGGAAATTAAACGTTTTAGTGATAATCAACCCAATGTCAGCAGCAGAAACGTAGCCTACGAATGATAATCTCATTTTTTTAAATAATAATCATCATCTTTATTTGAAATCAGACCACAAGGGTCCATTAAATAATTGCAGCATCTCATGTGTTTTCTGCTCTTTCGTAAAATCTTTGCCTAATTCTTTCTAACGTTAATTAAGCAAAATAAACACAGCCTAATGCAGCTGTTGTCCAGTAATATCTAAGAAATCTGCTTTAGCATATAAACTAGCAAATGCATAGACACAGCCACAAATTAAATTGGTGAGAGGGGACTGAGGGATTCTTTGGAAGGGGACAGAAAAATCCTTCTTCACTAGCTTAGAGGTGTGGGGGAGTGCAAAACATTTTGGGCATGGAAAACTCTGAAAATGCATGCAGATGTTATTAATACTGTTCAGTTTCACTGCACAAATTAGCACTGACACGTAAAGTTACATGCATAATAAATCTATTTTTGTTCACCATGATGTCACCAGCGACAATATAACAAAGTCAAAAGTGAACTAAATTTATCTTTTAATCAATTTATAATTTCATCAACCGGGTAAGTCAGCCTGCAACACTGATTACTTAAGTAAGCATAACTGAAATGTGTATTTCAATACTACAATTATTAAGCCTTATAATGAACTACTATTCACACAATGGTACAAATATATGAGCGAGTTATTAAAAAGATGACATCACTGGCATTGTGGCGTGGGGACAGGAGGAAAACTGCCCTCCAATTTTTAGGAAAAAATTCCTTATTTTACAAAAATTTTATTCCAGAATACAAAATTTGCAGCTAAAACTCTGCCACTTAGAGAAAATTTAGTAGCATGTTATAGCACCTTTAATTTCCTCTGTCACAAATTTGTAGCTTCCTGCCACTCCCACTTTCTTAACGAAACGATGGCAATATTAAACGAAAGACATTACGGCAACAGCACACTAAAGGGGATATCAGACAAATGACAAAATCAACAGGTTTTACCTGCCGACAAAATCGCCCGACAAAAATCTGTTGTGTGTCATGCAAAAATCGCCCGATTCTGTTGGCAGACAAAAATTGCCCGATTTTGTCGGCCAAGATAGAGCATGTTCTATCGTCGACGATTTTGTCAGCTGACTTTTTGTATATCGGACAACAAATTTTGTTTATGTTGTCATGGTGATTGTTTACAACAGAAGATGAATATTTATTTTAGTTATTTATTGTGTTATTTATTTTTGTTGCAAGTACTATTTTGCGATCTGCATTGTTGTGCTAGCTGATATCGTACGAAGTACAGATGAAAATATTGGCCGTGTGTCATGGTTCACCGATTTTGTCAGACGATTTTGTCGGGCAACTAAACCACACCCACAAAAGTCGGCTGACTTTGTCATTGGACTGACATCCCCTTAAGTAGAGTCAGCTTGAGTCTTTGTCTGAAAGTTGTGACTTGAGCCGCAAATACTGCACAGAAAAACACAGCACAGCACACACCGCACTCAGTATATTTCATCTACAACAGAAAAACAACACCAGCTTAATATTTTCTTCTACATTCCCCGGAAAATGATTAGATTAATACAAAAACAACACATCATGAAAATTGGGTATTTAAACCATATGATATAAGAAATATGAAATGATACATATACACTGTGTTTCATGAAAAACCGGACCCCTAAGGCAGGTCAGCATAAATTTATTAAAATAAGTTCGCGTAAAATGATTTTTCACACAGTGCACTGCCATTCAGTTGCGGATTCATTGTGCTTGAAAAGTTTGGTATGGGCCAAGTACCAGCTGCACGGTTTCCATGGCAACAAGAGCAGACGACAGTATGTAGGTTTATTTAACAGGGTCCGGTTTTTTATGAAACACAGTGTATATACACCTCTATTCGCCAAATGACAGCCATGAATGGAACATAACTAATAACGATAAATAATAACGATAAATAATAATAATAATAACAAAATAGTACAGTTCATCAAATGCCTTGAAGATTACTCATTTACTGTCTTACTTACATGTTTTTCCTTTTCGTCCATTTGCTTCAGTCCTAAAACTCTCTCCACAAATAATGGCAGTAGAAAGATGCTGGCAGTAGTACTAATACCGTAAAATTTAACTACAAACAGCTGAAGAGAGATACAACACACGAATTCACGGACCTGCACTAAGAATATTATCATTACAATTATACCATCACCACTGACAAAGCTTTACAGGAATTTCAATAAAAAAGATAAGAGCTCGATGTAGTCAGTATGTCAAATAATAAAGGGCACATATATGTCTAATGTATATAAATAGTTTTCAAAAACGTTTTCTAATAGTCCTTGCTATGGACAACACCCACTGGAACTGTTCCTCAGAGATTCATCATCTGCAACAAAAGGCTACTCATAACAGAAGCATTTTTAGTGCTCGTTTGAAACAGTCCCTTCTTGGAAAAGAGTGAGAGGGGGCGTCTCCTGTATCCACTACCTAGTACACCACTGCATGCAAAGCTACTTAGTCATACCTGTTTCCGGCTGTGTATGGCCTGTTGAACCCAGAGCAGCTCGAGGGCCAAATTGTGCCGCTGTTCGGCCAATGTTGAGCCAGCTGCTGCAACCGACATGCGCACACAACTGACACAATAATTCACATCTTACACTAAGCAACATATAGTTCATCACACAATTTGCAAGGCTCTTAAGCAGCAACAAATGCAACGGAATTCAATCAATGCACTCGGTGACTGTGAAAATGTGATTATTCGTATCTCTCACCACAGTGTCTGCAGTGTTATGGTGGCTCATGATCTCACTCCACAACCATGACTGTTGAAACGTCTTGCATCTGTTTATAATGCAATTCGGAAGCAGAGCATATCATCAGTGAAGACGGGCTAGAGTTTATTATGCCTCTTCACACTCACAAAATACATAACCAGTTTCTACACCACTAGTATTCCAAGTTCCGAGCACTACAGCACTAGACTGCTGTTGTCTATTACTCCTGCTTCTGCAATTGTTATTGCAACCACTACCAAGATGACCGACATGATTTCAGATGCTCGTATTATGTCCCTGCATTTCACTGACAATATTTTTACTGACGTGAATCTACATGAAATTCTCACAGCGAAATCTTTCATTTATTAACAATTAATCGTGTGATTAATTCTTAATTTCCACAGCTCTGAAGAAGATGTAAACTCAACCTGGTAGTCTGGCATTCAGTGTTTCGCAGCTGTTCTCGGCCCATGTCTTAACAACGGTTGCTGTATGATGCTGATTAACTCCACTTGCATGATCCGTAGAAACAACTTCAGAGTTCTGACCTTCATCAAGCTGGATCAACCCATCTTGATACTGTTGCTCTAGTTCCAAACTTGGCACAGCTGTAATAAAAAATTGTAAAAAGTATTTCATAAATACTGAATACAACAACACTCGACAACACACAATCACAACATATGGTGGTCGCAGACGACAAAACAATGTCTTGTTTTGCTTCATGTTAAATTTAGACAAAAATATTTAACCTATTAGCAAAAAACATGTTAAAAAAATTATTTAAAAGATCACAAAAATGCATTCTTAAAAGTTTATTTTAAAGAAAAGGTTATATAAACATAACAACTGTGCCATGTACCATCTAATCTGGAACTGACAGATGACGACTCATCATCACCAGTTTTTTCCACTGACGGTAATACAGCATCTGCTTTTATTGGTTCATCTTCTGACTTTGCAGCGTCCGGCTGCACACGTTTTCTCGTATCCTGCGGAATAAACTGCGGCTTGCAGATGACAGAACGATCGGACAACTTCCAGTAAATGTGGCATGATGGACTCTCTTCGATTTCATCGAAAATTTCAGCATAATCTCGACACACTTTTCGCATCGTGTCGCGCACAACTGCACCACGCCAGTGTGCCTAGAACACAGACAATAAGCTAAATGTGACTGAAAAATTACAGAAAAAAATCAGCAATCTTTCCAGATAAAAAAACAGCATAATATCGGGCGAATAATTATAACTAGGTGCCATCTGCACAAAATAAACTAAAAATACTTGTACATAAGTTCTGTTGTAATAAAGATTTTCATTGTGATTACATTTCACTCAAAGATGTCAACAGATGACAGATGAACTCTTAACTATATAATTAGGCAGGCAATGCCACAAACTGATATTTTCATAAATCATATCTAACAGCATTATGGCTCAATCTGTAAGCGTCTCCTCTGCTTGTAACCATGGTCTTATTCGATATACCAAGGGCTACTTTTTCATCACATAATTTGTGGTTATAGAGAGAGTGGCAGAAATATTATAATGTCAGTTTTTATGTGTCGCTGGAAAACCGATCGACAATGTAACTATTATACAGTTAATGGTAAAGACAGTACTTAATAAATTTACACGATAATTCATTGATAGCTTTTAATAAATAACAGGCCAATGGATACAACCTGAATTTTTCGTAGCAGACAATCATCTAGTGCAAGTTCCTCATCCTGGAATTCGTTCACAAACATTGTTACCGGTACCAAATTTCTGCAATTACCACATAACAATACGAATAATGATAACTGTGAAATATTCAACAATAACCTTTCCAATGGTCCAAGTTGAAGTCCAACCAAAGGAAAATAAACAATGCTAGAATAATTTTTTGTACCTTGATCGTAAAACCTAAAGCCAAAACCTTTGTTTCTGGTTGCCATCCGTGATATAAAAACAAATAATAATAAATATTTTTAAGCCACCCGGCGCCCCCATCCCTAGTTTTTTTGCTGCCTGCAACTGGAAACACAGATTTTTTTCTTTAGGCCTGAACATAATGTAAAATGTAAAGCCATTCCTGATCCATGGAACCTGTAGGTCGATGCTGATCTGCGATGATCTCCATTTTGTTAGCCCTATACACCAGTTTACATGCACTGCCAGACCAAGACTAGTGCATCACACAGTGTGCAAGTTTACATTCCTAATTTTGCTGGTAATCATTGCACCATATCCAATCCTTTTAGCAGCTCATCACTCAAATAATGCAGGCTTGCCAAGTCACCTGCAGTTTAACCTCGTCACCGCTCACATGCACACGTCACTTATTTTCATCTCAATTTGCCTTTACTAAACTGCACTAGATTTGGTCAGTTGATTCTAAGGAAAATACTCAAAATTGTTGCCGACAGATGTCATGTTTGACAGCTAAAGTGCACCAAATTAGATTTTGGCTAAGGCTTCGCCCCAGGAAGGAGAACTTTGTGGAATGCGGATTGCGGAATTTCGAAAAGGTGTAATTTGCGGAATTTCACCTGAGAAAAATCTTTGCAGAATAAGGTGTATTTTGCGGAATTAAAATTGCGGAACATGTTCTTGTTGTTGAGTTATGTCAATTGAATAAGTGTACAATTCTACAGAGCGCTCGACCACGATGCTCACAAGCCTCACTGTGACTTACAGGAGGAGATATAGGCTAATTTTTATCATTGTTTTGGTAGGCCCACGTTACCTTGATTTAGTATCAGGCTAATAAGTGACCCGCATTGAATAACTGCATTATATCAACTGGCATTTTAACATGCCTAACATGCCAAACATGCAACGCAAAACTCAAATACTGTACATTTGTCGTTGCGATGAGTGGCTCTAATATAGTGTCTGTCTGCTCGGGTATAGGCCTAGCCATCCGCAAACTATTCACAGCAGTGGCAATTGTCTTTGATCATGCGATACAATGCAAGACTTTCTTAATTAGGCATACCTGAGCAGACGTCGCTGTGGCGGCAACTGTTTCATGAGTAGGCCAATTTGAGCTGAATTCTTTAGTTGACTAAGAGTTAAGTTGAAGACGTCAATACGTGATTACTTTGCTGACTGTGTGACTGCACCGTTTGTGATGTGCCGATGTCAAGTCAAAACCCAAATGTAAGCCTAAGCCTACGCATTTGATATTATTTGAATTTTGCGGAATGCAGAATTCATGTGGAACGCGGAAAAAATCTAAGGTGTAATTTGCGAAACGTTCCGCAGGTGAAATTCCGCAAAATACACCTTTTCAAATTTCCACATTCAGCAATCCGCATTCCGCAAAGTACACCTTCCCCTTCGCCCCAGATCAGCTGGGAGAACTCACACCACTCCCAGGCCACAGAGCTGGATTTAAGGAGTCCTACTTCTTAGTTCTAATGCAAGAAAAAAACAGAAAGGAGAAGAAATAAAATGGCAAGGAAAGGAAATAAAGGGAACAGACAGGAAGGCAAGAGATAGGAAGGAAGAGAAGTAAAGGAAGAAAAGAAAAAAGCTGGAAAGGAAAGAAAGGAAGGGGGTATGATAACTTCGCAGCCGTGATACTGCCACATGATCTACTTCCTTGATGCTGACTTTCGACAAAGACTGACCAGTTGCGTCGCAAAAATACAACATATAAAAAACTTTTGTTTACATAAAAATGTAGAATAGTTATTACTCCTCCTTACTCGCAAATTCGTAACTGAACGTAACGGTTAGTAAACAATACGTAAACAAACGCACGTGCTTGGGTTTATTATTAGTGTTAAACATATTTTCAAGATCGACTGCCTCAAAAGACGAATTTGTTTGGATACAGTGACATTACAAATAGATAAACTGTAGTCACAGAATATATATGGCGGCTGCCGCGAGTGTTGTCATTGTTTGTAAATTGAGAAATAACGATGAAAAGCCAGTGCGCTTCAAGAACATCTGTATTCCTGCAAGTATGTTGCAATAAAAAGACTCGTGTACAAAAACTGCAATCGATGTAGCAGTTTTGTACGAAATTTTCAGCGATTATTAAGGACAAAATTTCCTACAGACGGAAGGAGTTTTGTATGGTATTTACGGTGGTCAGGCTGGCGGTTGGCCCAAAGAATTGGCCTGGGAAACTCAGTGCTTCGATCTTGCTAAGAGCGTAGGCGCCTAATTGAAGCTACGACTGGGCTTTGCAGCTTCACCCTGGTGTAAGTGCGAATATACGGCTCTCGAGAGAAATGACACAGCTTGCCATCTAATTGGTGCTGAGCGGCCTGTCTCTGTGTTGGCCAATGCATGCTGGGAGTCGGAAACGAAGTCGCGATCCCATTGTCTGACCACTGCGGAATAACGGTGATATTTTAGCTTTAAAATAAAATCAGTTTTAGTTTTACCATTTCAAAAACATTTTAATTATTTTTAATAGATAATTTATTAGTCCGCCCGTAAGCGATAGCTTGCGGAAGCGGACTTAAGTTTTACTGCAGATGTTTTATTTATTTATTGCAACGCGAGATCTCCGAGATGCGTGGGCCGACCGGCGTGAAATTTTGCATGATGGTCAGTACTAAGCTGAATTTTATAATGCCGGTCCAAAATTTTGGGAGGCGCACCCCAAAAAAATTTCAGGGGCCAAAAACATGCAAAATTTGGCCCGATTTCGGACAACTTCGAAGTTCGGCGGCGAATATCTCCGAAATGAATGAAGATATTCAAAATCAGATTTTTATTCCGTCTGCCGCGATTCCTCCTGCGTTAGGCGAAACAAGTCCGGTGAAGTTTGGTCCAGTGACCTTGGAGATCTCGATGTTGAATGGTACCCACCGAAAGTGCATTTTTCGGAAGACCATATTTCGGCCCCTAAGGGGTGCTGCGCCCCCAAATTTTTACACGCGCTAGAGAATGACCAAGTTTTACTAGCGCACCCCCCACCAAGGACGGCGGCCTCCTTGCAACTTTTTTCAAAGGAGGGGTCAAAAATTGGCTTAACATGCAATAAATTAGGGCTTATATCTTCGGAGTTAGGGGGTGTAGCCCGACGAAACTTTGGCACTTGACGCGGATCTAGGTTGGGGTGTTAACGCAAGTACAACTTTGGGGGCACCGCCCCCCCCTTAAAATTTGGGAGGGCAAAAAACGTTCAAAAATCGGTGCGATTCACGACAACTTTCGAGTTTGAGCGCAAACATCTCTGGAACCGATGAAGATAGCGACAAAATCTAAACGGAGTTGACGAGAGCGATCTTTTTGGCGTTGAGCAAAAAAAAATTTGGTAAAATTCCGTCCACTGCGAACAAAGTTATAAGCGCTAATGTTGACCTACCCTAAGTCGACAATGCGCGTTCGGCGTATGCCAATGCATTTCAGTTCAGGCCACGTGACTTTGGTGCCGAGGAAATTTAACCCCCCTCTAATTTCCCCCCAATGGGACTTAGGGCGCCGGGCGGACTCACGTTGGGCTTTGCCCTAAATTTCTAGTTTTCTTTTTTTTAGCGTTTAATCTATTAGATACGGTAGGCTTACTACTTGTGAGAAAGTTACTAATTGCGTTAATAATTTAATGCAAAAAATTGTTCGTCAAGTAGAAATTAAATTTGGTGCAATTTCTGTTTTGAAACGATTATGTTTATATTACAATTTTGTTTTTAGTCAGCGAATTATCTGTTAAGTATTTTATTATTTTTTAAAGACAATTTATTTTAATTTTCGTTTTAGTTTTAGTTGCAGCAATAACGAAAATTAGTTTAGCTTTGCCGACTGCAACTAAAACGAAACCGAAAAATTGGCTAACGAAAAAACAAAATAATGTTAAAATCAAAAATTTCTTTATTTCAGTTAACGAAAATATCGTAGCCTGGTACAGCGGACGGCTAGTTAGCGCGCGGCAGAATTGACACCAATCAGTGAAAGTCGTGGACGTGGACCCCATCTGGCGTTGGAAGATGGAACGTTACACTCCCGGGAGTAGACCTACACGTATTTACATCGGCAGCTGCTGTTACCGTCTCCTCGTTTTGAAGCGTTTCTGCCGTGTATAGAGCACGGCAACTCAAAAATTTATTAGTCCATGCAAGTGGGTTTAACTGATTTATTAAATACAAATCAAAAATCAAACGCATATGGTAAAGTTAAGTCAAAAGCAGTTTTTTTGTGTAGCGCCATAAAACCTAAGATTAAAAAACAGGTACGCTTTTATGTTTAGGCCTGCAACAAAGAAGCTGAGTGTAGCCGAAAAACAGAATGCAAAACAATAAAACAATTACAAACGGTGACTAGTACAGTAAAGCAATTACACAGAGCAATTATACAGCCTAATTATCTTCGAATTCTAATAGCATGATTTATGCATCGCCGACTATTGCACGTTAATTGCTTTTCAAGCTTTTGTAGGCCCATCAGATCATGATAGCTAGGCCCCTATACATGGTCTTCTTTGTCATCGTTGTAGAATAATCAATAAAGTCGAAAATTGTCAAACGATTAGGATTCTGTCACTTATTCCATAAAAAAATCCGACACAGACATAAATGGACGCATTAAAAAATCCATGAATATGGTAATCGTAAAAACCAATTTATGCGAAGTTGTTTTACTCATATGGCCCCTGACCAACATGTACAGTATATAAAATTGGAAAGTTTTTTTTGCCGTACACAGAATGTCGTGAAATGCACGATTTGAATAGGTTCTCAGTTTACAGACACAGTGTTTGACCATTGTCTACTAGCCGCTGTCACATTCTGTGAAAAAAATGGTAATTCATTTTGGTTTCAGTAGCGTCGTGACATGAGAAAAAAAAAGTAAGGGCTAAATTTTAAGCTGTCGCAAAAATTTAGGAAAATCTTGTTTTTGTGAAAAACTTTATCGTTCAAAAATGCAAAATTTAAGGCTAAAAACTTTTATTTTAAAAAATTTTTAAAACAAACTTAAATTTCTGATGAGCATTTTTTAAATTTTTTTTTGTTGGAAATTTGCAGTATTTGTCACAAAATTGCAACATTTTACTGGCACCTCCTACTTTTTAATCAACGACGCCGCTGTTTTAGCTAAATACGTTCCTAAGACCCAAAGCACATAGCCTACATGTAGTCCTAGGCCTACCTCTACCACGATATCAGTTACGGCCAGCGGAACTCTGGACCACCAATGGGTATCCAGTCGGGTGGAAAGTAATCTTCGCGCTTCATGATGCTGGAAACGTAAGAGTAGGTACGAGGCCAGTTGCTGTAGTAGACCGTTGTCTTGTTGGCTAGCCAGGCGCCCCACCATCCGTAGGATCCCGTCGACATTATCACCCCGTCACAACACAGGGACATGAGGGCGAGGTCAAAGCCGGGGTCATGATTTTCAGAGTGTACCACGTCCACGATGACACCACCAGAGTTCTTCCGGTTGAGCTGGTGAGCGATTGACGTGACGTTGATGGCTGATTTGACCCACGACGGACTGTCGCTGGTCATGATAAACTGCACACGGATCTCTGCTCCTAGCCGGCGGCTAGGACACTGTGTCCAGGCTGCTGCTGCTGCTGTTGCTGATGATGATGAAGATGCCTAAACAAATTTCAGTGCTTCCGGTCACTGCCGCCGTGGCCGGGAAAAGTGGGAAAGTGGAATTGCAGGAAGGGCATTTTTTCACCTTTTCCTTAAGTTTTAAGCTGTCGGAAAATCTGCTTTTGTCAGAAAATGTTTGTTCCAAAATGCTAAATTTAGTAATAAAACTCTTTTTGGAAAAATTTAAA
>Ga0209367_1000240_pt1 | contig 46758 bp, 27 predicted proteins | sample WorMetLIZISLAND2_FD_187412 | JGI IMG/M metagenome (GOLD analysis project Ga0209367, IMG submission 187412) | Marine gutless worms symbiont microbial communities from Max Planck institute for Marine Microbiology, Germany - Olavius geniculatus... ... | reverse complement strand
GGCTCCCGCAAAATTTTGGACAGGGATTATAAAATTGAACGCAGCACCGAGCATCGTGCAAAATTTCGCGCCGATCGGCCGACGGAGCTCGGAGATTTCGCGAGGAAAAAAAAAGAAACTAGAAATTTGGGGCAAAGCCCAACGTGAGTCCGCCTGGCGCCCTAAGTCCGATTGGGGAAAATTAGGGGAGGAGGGAAATTTCCCCGGCATCACAGTCACGTGTCCTGAACTCAAATGCATTGGCATATGAAGAACGCGCATTGTCGACTTAGGGTAGGTCAACGTGAGCGCCTATAACTTTGTTCGTTGTGGACCGAATTTCACAAATTTTTTTTTGTTCAACGCCCAAAAGATCGCTTTTGTCAACGCCGTTTACATATTGTCGCTATCTTCATCGGTTCCAGAGATATTTGCGCTCAAACTCGAAAGTTGTCGTAAATCGCACCGATTTTGGCACTTTTTTTGCCCTCCCAAATTTTGAGGGGAACAGTGCTTCCAAAAGTTGTACTTGCGTTAACACCCCCACCTAGAGACACGTCAAGTGCCAAAGTTTCGTCGGGCTACACCCCCTAATTCCGAAGTTATAATGGCTCATTTATTCCATTTTAAGCCATTTTTTGACTCCCCCTTGAAAAAAGTTGTAAGGGGGCCCCATCCCAGGTGGGGGGTGCGCTAGTAAGACTTGGTCATTCTCTAGCGCGTGTAAAAATTTGGGGGCGCAGCACCCCCTAGGGGCCGAAATATAATCTTCCGAATTATTCAACTTAGGGTAGGTCAAAATGAGCCACTATAACTTGGTTCGTGGAAGACCGAAGTTTACACAATTTTTTTTGTTCAATGCGGAATTAACCGTATTTGATAACGCCGTTTACCGCTTGTCGATATCTCTATCCACTTTAGAGATATTTGCGGTCAAACTCGAAAGTTGTCCTAAAACGTACTGAATTTTGGACGTTTTTTGCCCTCCCAAATTTTAAGGGGGGCGGTGCCCCTAAAAATTGTACTTGCGTTAACACCCCCACCTAGAGGCAGGTCAAGTGCCGAAGTTTCGTCGGGCTACACTCCCTAACTCCGAAGTTATAATGGCTCATTTATTCCATTTTAAGCCAATTTTTGACGCCCCTTTGAGAAAAGTTGTAAGGGGGCCCCCGTCCCCGGTGGGGGGGGTGCGCTAGTAAGACTTGGTGATTCTCTAGCGCGTGTAAAAATTTGGGGGCGCAGCACCCCCTAGGGGCCGAAATATGGTCTTCCGAAATGTGCACTTTCGGTGGGTACGATTCCACATCTAGATCTCCAAGGTTACTGGACCAAACTTCACCGGACTTGTTTCGCCTAACGCGGGAGGAATCGATGTCGAACAAGTAACTCACCGATTTTGAATATCTTTATCCGTTTCGGAGATATTCGCCGCCGAACTTCGAAGTCGTCCGAAATCTGGCCAAATTTTGCATGTTTTTCGCCCCTGAAATTTTTTTGGGGTGTGTCCCCCAAAATTTTGGACCGGCATTATAAAATAGGGCCTAGTACTGACCATCATGCAAAATTTCACGCCGGTCGGCCCACGCATCGCGGAGATCTCGCGTTGCAAAAAAATAAAAAACATCTGGGCTAAAACATAAGTCCGCTCCGCAAGCTATCGCTTCCGGGCGGACTAAAAAACCACAGCAAAACAGATGTCTTTTTGAAAACTATCGTTTTCGGGCGGACTAATAACAATAGACATCAAATTGTTGAGTTATGTATTAGTTCCGTTTTCGCTTCGCAAGTTTGCATATGCGGGCGAACAGCCTATAAGCCGGGAACGCGGACGTGCGTATACGGTCAACTTGCATCATTCTGTACCTGTAGCCATCGATGTTCGTGACTATAGGTGAGAAAATAACTGAGAATATATCATTTGTTAAAGAGCGAGCATGCCTTGAAGCGGCAACGTTTGATTTTCACTAGCATGCACACGCGAATTACGTCACGGCTCCAACGCGTGCTGAAGGATAGCGCGCGTCGCTGCTGCATGTACACTTAAATTACCTTACAGTCGCTGCAACCAACGAAAGATATGTGATGTCCATAATAGCAGTAAATATTACTCCGTTCATTATACTGTAGGAAGCAGTCGGCAAGCGTCTTCTTGTAGCACAGCGTCGCTGTTAGTAACCTCTACAGACAGCTGGATCTATAAAGTGCCGCCTACAAAGCGACTGTTTCAGTGCATTTAGCTCCGCGTATGGAAGACGCGTCGTTGACGGATGTTTTCTACGTTGTCGTCGAGAAACAGCCTTAACGGGCGCCTGTCTGTACTGTAAAACGAAAACAAAACGAAAACGAAACTGAAACAGAATAGCATATAATGCTGAACATTTCAGTTTAGTTGTACGTTTAGTTTCGCGTGTTCGCTGCTTAACTGATCCCGATCTGGCAACTTTTGTGCATGTAATGATGTGTCTACATCTCTGTGTATTCCGTGGTCGGCTAATACGTGTACAGCAGTTTTAAGAATTGTTTATGTGGTTTGTGCACCCGTCATAATTACTATACTAGAATCTTCGTATTCCGATGGTGCGTGGCGTATTTTGCGTGGCGTGAGCTGAAGCTAATTTTCTGTCCCAAGTTTCGTTCGAGTTTTGAACAAACATCTCTTCTTGCACAACGTTGCTTTTGCTCAGCCGGACGAAAATCGAAAAAAGATTTTTTTTTTACTTTCCGCCGCGCTAGCTAGACCGTTTCAGCAGGCTGCCACTAACTAGTCTGCAGTCTTCCTGATTTGCGCCGACGCTGCAGGGCCGTTGTGTCTCAATGTCCGTCGGTCATGGCGCCGCGATGTGATGTCTCGAGGCGGCGACGCGCGGTGCAATCGACGCAAACGAACACTGAATCACCGGCATTACAACAACTAACGACACAGGAACCGCTCAGACGCTCGCTGCGTTGATCCACTACGACAATAAGGTTTTCATCCATCGCAACCCGTTTGCAATACTGATGCTGCACTGGAACCGTGTACACACATACTGTGAATTAAAAACAGGTCGGAGACGTCACACGATTCTTGTTTAGTGTCATCACAAAAGATTGACCCATGTTATTTTTTAAAGCACACTTTTAAAAAATTGCAAATATAAAGCGATCCCAGAAGATATTACGTCTTGACGAATCACTACATTAATAAATACATTATACTGACCTGCGTATAGGCTGCAAAAAGAGTGAGTGAGTAAGGTTTAACGTCCCGCCCGACACAGTATAGGTCATTTCGGGTACGGCCTTTCCAACAAGGAGAAAAGGAGAAATTATCCTACATGTGCGCGTATAAATTGCGGTAAAGAGATCACGGAAGAAAACGTAAATGATTCTGACAAAACCCAAACTATATGCCTCAGATTCACCGGTAAGCCTATAGATCTATGGTTTAACGGCGCGATATTATTGTGTTTTAATTAATGAATAGATGAATAAATCATGGATTCATTGTGAAGCAGAGTCGTATAGTTCAAAACCGGATTTCATCAATCCGTGAAAGTTCAATCGGTCAGTGATTTTCCTTTTTATTTTTTTTATTGCAGAGTTATTTATAAATGATCGATTATTTGTCTTCAACACTGCACATTTACTTGACGTATGGAATACATTGCTTAGGCTAAATAAGTAAGTAATACGTTTGTAGGGATACGGCTGTGTATGGACGGCGTCGAAATCGCGACACCAACCACAACGCCTGAGCGGATTATGTTCGTGATTGAAGCTGACAGAAAGATGCGTTTTAAATTTTTCCTTTGTCACATGTCATGTCTGCGTCCGTCTGAGCGTTAATAACATTTTATTGATTTTCGTGTATAATTCAGTTATTACACACTGCAACCCGCCTCTATATCCCGCCACCTGCCTGTTAGTCGGCTTTCTGTATAAACGGAAACTCCAAAAAATAAGAATTGGCGGAAATGTTGTTTTTGCGTGTGAATAACGATGATCTTAAATTGCAAGGTCAAGTTGACTGCCCATTCTTGTAAATCTTGGCAAAAGTATCGAAATATAATTTTTGTTGTGAAAAGTATTTTGTTGAATACTTAAACCCTAAATTCTCTTCGCAAATATACCGGCATATAGCGGAGCGAATCGTATTGAATATTCCTGACCTAGATTTATGTCTACCGTTCACTGAATTGCCTCAGCAGCGAGTTACTTGCCGGTAATATTTCATTCATGTTACTGCCGTTCCCAGTGGTCAGAGGCTTAGGTCAGTCTTCAAAAACCCCCTAACTGTATTGACCTTCCGCCGTGATTAAACGAGCTTTTCCGGTCTACGTTGACGAACTGTGCAGCGAACGACCTTTCATCGGACATCACTTCTGCGCCGCTACTTTCCGACTTTCGGTCTTCAGGCACCGTAGCGTCTCAAAACTTTTCTGACCCGTCAGTCATACCGATACCTACTCATTGGCTACTGAAAGCTGCGTGGTCGTAGAAATAATGCTTACTATATAGGCCACGTTAAACCCATCCGCGATGACGATGATGATGGTGATGATGGTGATGACGACAATGCGCCACTGCGCGTAATCATATTCTACACCGCACCTGAATACGGCAGGCGAGCGAGAAAAAAAGATTATGGAGCTGCGGAGAAGTGCGGCGTATGAAATTGTTTTCCTCGTGCATAATTATACGATGTTTTTCTTAGGCTGAATAATTGTCGTAAAGCGTATCGTATAGGCTTACAACTTTGCTTCTTCCCGTTGTGTAATATTAACGATGTTACGGTCAACACGAAGACTACCAACACAAATCAATTCAAATATATTCTTTTTTTCAAACCAGTTTTTTTTCGGACAAACTGAGTAAGAAAATGCTGGTTCTGTACGCTGTAAATTTCTTGCCTGTTTGTGTGCCAAAAAGTAGAAAAATAGTACTATTCCATTTTTCTGCTGCACGACGACAAAACGGTTCGTCTGCAGGCTACGCGTGATGTATGGGCAGAGTACGAACGGGTGTCATCAATCTTTGTCGTGGTGCCGTAATGATATGTTTGAGACGTGGACAGACAGTGGACCACGACAGACAGTGGAAAGCGTTGGCGGACCACACGCAGGTGCAGCCGCTGCGGCTTGGATGCTGCCTTTGACGACCACGACGACGACGTCAGCAAACGGCATCTGTCCGCCGCAGCGAAGCCGTAAATTGATCGCCAAATCCATCCGCGGACAAAAAGCACGCTACGCGGCGGGCGTCATGGCAGCTAGGGGATCAGCCGTGAGTCGGTCAGTGGATGGGTGGGGGTGAGAGGACCCCCACTCCTCATCGGCCAGCCCGTCTACGCCATGCGTCGTGACGTCACCATGCACGGAATGGTGCTTTACGTGATGTGGCGATTGACGTTCAAGACATCTGCTGCATGCTTAGTCGCATCTACCTCCATAGAACGGACGCAGACAACTAGAACTAGGCGTAGCATTACCGCATGTCGCGTTGGTCGTAACTTGCAGTGTACATTTTAACTACATTTTATGACCCCCTCCCCCCTAATCTTTCCTTCACCTGGGGACACTGGAGCCCATGTCCAATATATTGATACATGGGTCTCCATGAATGTCCCAGCCAAATGGCATATAATTTTGTGCGACGTACGACGGCTTTAACAGAGTGCACGAGTGTGACAGACAGACGGACAGACCACGCTACAGTAACATTTGTCGCGATAGCCGGTATCGCTGATGTTTTCGTAAATGTGTCAAGAGAACAAAATCTACTATTTTGATTTGTTGTAAACTTGTTGAACAACAACCTGCACAAAAGATTTTAGTAAACTCGTTGTAGATTCGCTGTAGACTATACTAGACATACACATGTACTTACGATTTGTTGTACAGCTTGTTGTGCATCACATTCAGAACAAGTCAAAGTCAATGGAGATGAAGATAATTCGCGGTGTCTATTCGTCCGGCAGCCGTAAAAATAGCCTGCGGGCTATTTTTTTCGGCAATGAACGAAAAAGAAAAACTCAGTCACATTAGCTGGACGGCGGCGCCAACGTCGTTTGGCGTAATTGCTTTACGCCTAGTGATCAGAATTAGCGGTAATATTATGGTGTAGGGTTTAGGGTTAAATTTGACACTGCTGCAGGCAAGTACGAAACTTGCCGACTGGCGATTCGTGATTCCCTACTTGCTAGGGTTGCAATGAGGTCGTCAGTTACCCGGCTGTTGTCGTGTCTCTGCGGCGGTACGACGAGCACCCTTCGCAGAAACACGGCCTTAGCCGGTACCGACGAGTACCTTTGCGTGCTCTCACGTACCAGCTAAGGCCGTCCAGGTCGGCGGCCGGATAAATAGCCGGCCCGGGTAGGACCGGATATTCCGATTGACGTATCAGTAGTCAAAATAATTACAGCGGGAGTGACTGCAGTGATGCTGACAGCGCTGACATCATAGCAAGATCGTTGCGAGAGTTGACTCGTTCCATATGACAAATGTAGAGCGGGAGCGGACCACATGATGCGGTCACGTGACAGATTTGCTACCGGTTATTAGTTATGAACGAGGTGTAGGCGGTCTGTGCATTGTGCAGTGCGAGGATGGAATCGAATGAGCTACACGTGTGAGCGTGTGTCCTGTAAAATAAGACTTTCATCTGATTGGACAAACATGCATCAAAGCACTAATTACTCACGGGTATTATACCTGTAGCCAGCTATCAGCTAAAACGATAAAAATATGGACAAAATGTGCGATTTGTGTGTGTGTGTTTTTTAAATTAAGCAATTAAGCAAGTGGTTAAAATGCAATATTTTGTTCGTTTTCTTTTCCTAGGTAGTGCAGAAACAGACAATGGGTGAGATGGGAAACTAAACAGTTATTTGATGACCAGTTGTATCAGAAATATTCGTAACAAAACATATTAAAATTGGATCACTTTTCTTCAAGTTATGATGAAAAAAATCTGGTGTGTTTTTTATGCCTCACAGTGTAGTTCATGCGTTAGACTTAATTCGGCAAATCAGCCGAAAAATAATCTTAGACAGCCGATTTTGAAAAAAAAAACGTCCGAAGGCTTTAACAACAGCAGCTGACAATAAAGAGTGGACAGCCAGCGCAATGGTCATTCGATGACCACGCGTTTTGATGACGATGATGATGACGATGATATTGTTACTCCAGATGATGGCCGGTGACATTGATCAGTTACCGGCGGCCCGCGTGCTGTTAGCGTTGCATTCAGTTGATTCAGCGACAGGTCGGTAGGTACTCTGACATTTGTACGTGCAGCGATCGCCTATACTGATACGACGCACGTACTGCAGCATTGAGCACTGAACTGCCTGCGTCAGTCTGCAATTAACTCTAATGCACCGCTGCTCACTCCACGACGTCGACAGCACACTTGCTCCGAGCCTCCGACCCTGCAGCGACCATTTGAATTCACCGCATCCCATGCCTGCTCCTAGCAACCCACTCTCTCTCTCTCTCTGTCGACTGCTCAGCCTTCGTACGAGGCAGAAATGTCAGTGCCATGCCGCGTGCTCAACATTGTCCATTTCTCTAGTTATGCTTGCTGTCTGTCTGTCTGTCCGTCTGTCCGTTACTTTATCTCGATTTCTATCTCTGTTACTTGTCCTTTGTTTGGCGCATCTAAGCTATATAAAGTCGTAGCTAAAAATTTCGCGAAAGATTTCTAGAATGTCGAGCACGTGTTGGCGACAGACCGTCGGCATATGTGAAGTAGAACATTTTCGCAACTTTTTTTACAATTTATGAGTTTCGTGCGATTTTCTTTGTGCGATATTTTGTGGCAAGTTTGCAAAAAAGCAACGATTGTTACACAATACACACGTGACTACGGCTTTAGAGCTAGCACCTGTCACGTGGGTGAGAAAGAAAAACTTATTGTAGTGCATCTGGACACGAACGAGACTGCTCTGAAAGTGACTATCATGGTTAGCCTACAGCAGCTTAGTTTTGATGGAGACGTTGTCGCATAGTTGTGGCCAATGGTCTCGTGACAAACGGACATTTTAATTTGTGGGGAAATTTTTTCTTCGAAAAACAACACTCGGGCCTGGAAATCCTCTATTTTGGATAGTTTAGGGGTAAAATTAAAATTTTAAGCACCTGTAAACTTTTTGTCGGTAAATTACATTTTTGTTTGAAAAACTGCAATTAGCTGCCCTTAGGTTTTCGTTTTTTTCAACCTACGACGACGCTGGCTGTGGCTGTTGCTAATTAAGATAAGAAAAACCGTGGACGTGTCAGAACGACTTTATTATGGCTCGGATGACGAAGAAAAATTGTCAGTTTTCGTGTATATACGTTGGAAGTCGTATACACGGCTGCGACAGAACACTGGCCGGAAATTCAGCGGAAAAGGAAGAAGGCGGTGGGGTGGCGGCGGGAAATGATCAGTGTTCATCTGCGTTGAGATAGATCAAGTGGTCGACGGGCAGCACTGCACAGTCTGTTCATGACTCGCTAATGTAGAGATGTCGAGCAGCACTAATGGTCGGCGCACGTGACGTCAGACCTGCTACTGCTGCCGCTGCAGTCGTAACGCAAATGGACAGCTCGACGTCAAAGTTGATACGTCACGTCCACTTCTACACGTACCTGTATATACGATCTTTCCTATATAACTACATCCCCATGCAGCACTCGTCGGTTGCTATCTACACAGCTGCTGAAGCTGGTGACCACGAAATATGCCAACACGGTGTTGATTACAACTGCCATGCCAAGTGGGTCACAGACAAATTCCTATCGCTGCCGTACCTTGTTAAATTTTAAGCATATTTTTATTGTTTGTGTATATCGTCCAACCTGCAGTTGTAATCGTCATTTTTCTGCATTAACCTTACTTAAGCGTAACCGTGTTTCAAACTCACATCACCCCAACACTGCACTGCGGTTTTGTCGTAATGATACGGCAGGCACTTTCACGGACTAATTTTGGCTTATAGCAGCTTCTCTTCCGCTCTGTTGTTCTCAAGCGACAGCAGCAGCAATGCATCACGTAGGCCCGAGCCTACACGTGCTGATCAGCATCGAGACATTTAGCTACGTCACTGTTAGCAGCAGCGCGAAATTACTTATAACATCTACAAAGGTCGGTTGTTCGTTTAGTCTTTGGTATAGCAATTAGTGCTAATCATCAATTTCCTGTCTGAGTTGTACTACGCTGAGGCAACACATAGTTGCAGTTATGCAAACTGTTTTACGTAGGTTATTTTGTACATCGGTATTTCGAAATTTTTTACCGGTGTATTTTTGCTCAAATAATAATTATTGTGAACGTGTGTTGACTTGACAATCGCCGAAGGTATTATTGTACTCGTAGTAAGAGCTATCGGGTCTGTTCATTAGAATATTGGCTGCTAATGCAGCACTTGGCGGGGCGGGCGGGGTATTTATCGATCTTCAAGCAGCTAGCCATTACAGCAGCTACAGCTCCACTGCTACGGCACGCGTAGGCCTAGTTTTTGGACGTTGTGATGAACCAACCGGTACTGCTGGTTGCATCACGTGCAGAATGATGAGGTCCGTGGTTAATTATTGCGTGTCGAATGGGTGCGTCCATACCGTCAAAGGTAGTCGGACAGCTTCGATCACCTGTTACTATAGTCCAAAGGGGCACTAGTCCAAATCTGGTCAGGTTCCGTTCTGCTGTAGCCAAAAGTCCCCATATCTAAGGGTCACGATAGCCAAGGTCCGCCATAACCAAAGTGCAATTTATCCTTATTCTTAACTCTGACCCTAATCCTAACCCTCTCACTACTCTCGCGTTGTTTGGACTAATGCCCCTTTGGACTATTGAACTGTCTCCACAGCTTCTGTGGTTATATTGTTCACCCAAACTATAGACATCGGCTATTCGATGTTGTGAAAACGGTTTTGATACATAACAATCTGAGCTGCTGATTACTTTCGTCAGCTGTTATTCGGTTTCGTTTAATGTCTGCATTCACTGCGAAAGACCCAAGGAAGCACACAAGTGGCGTGACAGAGAAAAGACAGACAGGGTGCGAGGAAATGGCGTGAGACGAAGATTTTCAATCTCTGTGCAGTCGGGCGAATCCCGGACAAAAGCCACCGGACGAAAAGCCACCAAGCTGTTTTATTATGCGTAAGCTAATTCGCCAAACTACTGAATCAAATATCCATGACTTTTATGCAAGAACATTGAGTCATGCTGTATCTGAGCCTTTCGCAAGCGACGTTAAGTTCACGACAATAGAGCGGCGTCTTTTGATGGCTCGCTCCACTGAGTACAAAAAATGAAAAATGGGTCTAATATATCAACTTTTATTTCGCCAAATGACAGCTAATACACAGTAAGAGAAAAAGAAGACAGAGACAAACAGGCAGACAAACATACAAAAATATATAATACAAATGTATAATATAAATAAATAATAATAAACCACAGCAACAAAAATGGCAATTTATCTCATAGTAAATAGTGTGTCGACTTGAGTTATATTTCCAAAAGCGTGTGCACTTTATTCAGAAGAAGAATTCTACTAAAAAACCACTTTGGTGGCCTTTTGCCCGTACACCCGTCGGGCGAGTCCGACGTCTCGATGCATTGTCCTTGTCTTAGTTTTTATGCCATCTATGGGTACCGCACGTCGGCTACGGTTAATTCGACATCCGCCAGTTAACAAGCTTTGCTGTACGCCACTCCAGAGAAGTGCAGACAAATCACTAGTCACTGTCTACTGATGCGTTCTTAGCCGAGCGTTGAGACGAGTATGTCTGGACTCCGAGTGACTGTCGCAGGGAACACTACGCGATGCAGAAACCTTCTTACGTATCGGTTATCAGCGGAATATTGCAATACCGTACTGCGTTAAGGTGCTGTCACACTAGCGGTCCGAAAGGTCGTCAAAAACACTAACCGTTTGGACGGTCGTCCTGATCGCTAATGTGACCGCACCTTTACTCACTGATGAATTCGCTATCAATAGCTTGACAGTATTTTGCTACCGCTGTCTATAATTTATATTATACTTCATACAGAACTACTTATATGAACTCGATCCATTCGGCATATAATACTAAACAGATATTGCGTTTCTGTTAAAAATTGTAGACAATTATTATTCTACCAGCGTTACTGTGCTAATAACTTCATATTAAGTAATTTACATATGTATTGTTCGGCCATAAAAGTTAAATAAAAAATAAAGGTCATGGAGACACTACATCAATTTCGGTCAACGGATGATTAATGTCACGTGTGTTAAAATCTTGGGCAAATACTGCAGTGGCTAAATCTGGAAACAGCGTAAAAATTACTTAAGATCGACACTCGAGAGAAATAATCATGTCAGTTACGGTTGAATGCATCTGTCTTAGCGTGACCATGCCTCGCAGGGTGAGAGGGAATCTGGGGCGATGGTATGTCTGCTAGCTTCACCGCCGGTCCAGATGTCCGCTAATGTAGGCAATACACCGTGTCCAAAAAACATCCTGGACATTTTCATCGTAGCTTAAAGAAGAATTATCAGATTTAAATAGTTTTGGACAGGAATATTTCTGACACAGCTGACCATCAAATGACCATTTAATTTCCCACCGCACCCAATGTTTGCTTTTGCACTACTTGAGGAAATCAGAACCAACAAAATATTGTATTTTTTGTCCAAGGAAGCATTATTATTTAATCAAAATATGACATAAAACACATTTTTTTACATTTCTGTCACCTGGACTGACAGTTCATCCAATTATCCGTTTTACAACTGCTTGCAGTAAGAAAAATGTTTAAAGTGTCAGCCCATTACGTGACCACAGGCACAGAGATGGTTTCTCGTTTCGTTGACAGCAGTGTTAATGATGTTTTGCTTCAGACCAATCCAGACTCCACCAGTCACTTTTTGAATTCATCAACATTCGTGAAAGTCATCTGGTTGACACAGTGTTGCATGGCAGTCAGACAGTGCAACTGACTGGCTGTTCAGGGCCACAGGTTCGAAGATATAGAATTTATTAAAGTTTTTGTTCATTTTATGCATACATGTATATAGCTTGTTTTGGTTTTTCCACATAGTGCAGAAGCAGACATTAGGTGAGGTGGGAACTAAAACAGTCATTTGATGGACAGTTGTGTCAAAAATGTTTGCACCAAAAATTATTAAAATCTATCAATCCTTCTTCAAGTCACCAACGATAATATATATCAATCAATCAATAATGTTTGGAATGCTTTTTGATGTATTTTTGTTTATTTTAACGCATATTTCGTCGGTTCATTTTTCCCCAGGTAATGCAAATGCAGACATTGGGTGAGGTTCTAAATTGGCCAGTCATATAATGGTCAGTTGTGCCAGAAATATTTTTACCAAAAATTATTAAAATTGGTAGACATTTCTTTGAGTGACAATCGATCATGTTTGGGATGTTTTTTTGGATACGGTGTAGATTAATGCACTCCGCTACGTAACATTACCCGGCGCCGGTCACCTTTCATTTCTGAGATTGTAAAGATATGCTAGTCACGTTACGATGCGAGTTTAGCTTACAATGTGACCAGTTGCCAACTCTGTCTTATGTACTGTTTATTTGCTGCACAAAAATATCCCTAGAAATACAGTTTCAAATTTCGTATAATTTATAATTTGTGACACAACTTACAAAAATTTAGACAGTGAAGCATAGCATTTTCGATTGTTTGAATAGTGTATTATTTGAATTAAATGACATTAATTCTAATCATGCACTATTCAAACAATCAACTTAATTAATATAATTAAACTAGTCGTCTCTGAGAGTGAGTTTGTGAGTAAGAGTGCTTATATATCTGTGTCTGGTTAGTATAGAAGTAGAATAAACAGTGTGAAAGGGGACACTAAGAAATGCCTTTCAGATGGTCGATTTTAATTATTGATTTCGCGGAGGCAAAGAAAATTAGTTCGTGTTTTTTGGTTCAATTGATTTTTGTAAGCTGGATTACTTAAAACGTATGAACGGATTTTGGTAAAATTTTGCGGAGGAATAAACCAAACCAATCACAGAGAACGTGATTCGACTTAGTGACAATTTGCGTTTTTTGTAAGTTCTAAATTTTCATCCAAAACGCTTTATACCGCTAGGAGGTGGCAATTGTATTAATTTCTTTTTGTTCGTTAGCTGGATTATTCTCGCCGGACGTTTGAGATCTGGTCGTTTTTAGTTTCAGAAAGTTCACGTCGTACAGCAGATGTTTGTTTAAAAAAGTGTGCAGTCCAGGGACTGAGATGTCCAATTAGATAACGGACATCGCCGATTGGCTTCCTGTTACCGATGCGTAGAAACCTCTTTATGGTTTCCAACGGCGGATATTCCGTCCGAAGGTCATTCAAGGTCAGCATTAGTATGGCGTTGCCTGAGCCACGGCTCGTTATGCTTTCTTATAGTCTTCAGTAAAGATGCGCACTGATTGCCTTCACAATGGCTACAAGTTGCAGATTTTTCACACCTAATTCGTATTTGATCGTCATGCAACGCTACAGCAACAGTGGCGGTATCCGCCAAGACGTTTAGCGTAAAAAACAAACACAAGTCAGAGATGAATTTAACGAACACTGCCCGGTTTGCGGACTATTCTTTTAGCTGGAGCACGCAGATTGCAGAACGAAGCTAAGTTCTATTATTTACAAGAGCAAGGCGGCAAGGGCAGGTGTCTGCGCTTGTCGGCAGCGTGCAATGAATATAAACGACGTTGTCGGGTGCGGATAACGGAGGCAACGTGGGTGGTCTGGGATCGGCTTAACAAATGCCCGGCTTAGCCACACACACACACAGACACACACAGACACACTGACTGTCGGTTAATCAGGCGAATTTTGTGGCTGCTCCGAGCCAATAACAGCGCAGTGCTTCATTAAACAGGCTGTGTTTCATCCATACTAGGCTTTGTGTCTAATAAGAGTTGACAGCCGCTTTGGCACATGCGTTTGTCATGGAGAAATAAAGGATACTTACTTACTTACTATGTGCGGCTACCAGTGTTTTCACCGGGCTCCTAACTCAAAGAAAACCGGTAGGCAACGCCGCTCGGAACTGCTAAAAGTATACAAGTCGTTGCAGAACTGCAATGCTAAACGCTATCAACAGCGGACGGACAGACGCCAGACAGAAGAAGAAACACAGCTACAGATAAACTGCCTGACAATAAAGGTGCGTTCTCAGTGCGCGCGTTAACGCATATTCATGAGCCAACCAATCAAAATGTCCTATCCAAATTTCTAAAACACTTTGATTGGTTGGCTCATGAATATGCAATACGCGTTGACGCGCGTTAACGCACGCAGTGAGAATGCACCTTAAGGGACGCATAGCAGTCGCGAGCCAACAAACCAGCGCAGATACTAAAATTGGTATAAACGTTTCTCGTGGCAGGAGTAATTGGTTTTCTGTTAAAAATCAAGGTTAATGATAAATTTTGCGTTGACAACTGTAGATTGACGGTCGCGATATTGCGGCATTAATGGCACAGAGCTGACACATTTTCTAGTTACGTAAATAAACCAGATATAAAGTATAATGTACCACCTAGTGTCGAACCAACCACTTTGTAATGTGACATAGGAAGTAAAATTTCGTTTACAAAGACCGAATTGTTCATTTTTGTACCCTCGTGTGTTCATGCGTGCATTGTGTGACATGCTGCTGATTTGCAGCGCAATGCGTGTGACAGCGTTGTACAACAAAAGATCTTGTATGTATGTATTCAACATTTTCGCACAAAATATATTTCTAAATTAGCACAAGCACGATAACAGTATACATAACATTGCACGACTATTATTCATCAAAATATCGTCCGTGTATATCTGATGACTGGGCTAATATACAATGTAACACCATGACGCCAAGATAATCATCCGTCAGTTGCGCAGCCAAGCAAAGTTCTATGGAAAATGTGGGCGTGATACACTTTACAGCCAGTAGGGTGTAACATTGTAACAGGGTGTAAATTATTTATTTATTTATTTATTCATTCATTCAGCAATGACATTAACAAATATTGGCAAACAAGTTAACACCCGCCCTTGTCTGTTTCTCCGAATTTGCACCAGCGTGATTATTGTACCCATTTTCATCTACAACGACGATCAAATTTAAACCTCATTATGATTAAACGCATCATTTACCTCTTCTGTTTCTGTTATTGTAATAACCATAAATAATTTCCTGCATAAATCAGAGAAAGCGTCTTGGAAAAATCTTAGTGCGAATTTAACTCACTACTTCTTTCTCCCAAAAGACGTAGGCTTACCGGTATTTGCATAATCTGGAAGAGCGGCATCTGGTACTGTCCCGGGGGAACAGCCGATGCATTTGTCCATATTGGCTGCGCCACTGCACGGCGGTGCATGAAGTTCGACTAACGTTTACGCCCAAACTCAATTTACGTCGATTTGTTGTAGATTTCGAGCACAACACGCTGTGCAACAAATCTGCAACAAAAACCACAATATCTTCACATATCAAGTGTAGCACAGCTTGTTGTACAACTTGTCGTTCAACAAATATGTTCAACAAGTCGTAATAGGCCTAAAACAAATCTAAATAGTGCAGTTTGGGCATTAATGGCCTTCGGCTGCAGAAAATGTTCGCGCACCACTGATATACAGGGTGGGCCAAAAATGGTGCCATTTTTGGTCTATCCTGTAGATCAGTATTATGGTAGATTGATGACACGCATTGACACAAAAAGTCACGTTCAGTATCATCATCGTGACAAACGAAAGCATCTGAACAATATTAGCCCACGAAAAATAAATCCTATATGACTGCTGTAAGCTTCAATCACCGGTAGACCGAAACGTCCAGCGAACACCCGCCCGCTTCGTGTAACAATCTTAGCGTGTCTTTTAACTGTAACAACTTTCCACGCCTATAACCATGACTCTGTAAGAAAAAAAACTGTATCAGTGTCAGAACTCAGCATGAAAACATAAAGCTCAGCTATTGCATGCAACCACAGGATTTTTTTCACACGACTACAGCCGACCTTTAGTCGGATCATAGTAACAGTTGTGCGGACAAACAGCGGACATACGACAGGCAGACACAACCACGGACACGCTGCCAGAATTTAAGGACAGCTTTTTGTAGCTCGCGAGCCATCAATGACGAAATGAACTGTACGGTCAAAGACAAAAGGACTCAAAGAGCGCAAACCTTAGCGAATATATGTTTTACTTTACATTTTGTTAAACTGTGAGTCTGTGACACATTGCACTGTTGTTATCTATCAATGATAAATAACATAAATTGTAGTGTTCCAGTTGAATTAAAAATGCCTTAAAATAGTGTAAGAAAAGAGATGTCAGATTTTGACGCCAGCGAAATAGTCGCATCATTTTTTCGTCTCAAAGATTATTGCGAAATTTTACCCAGATCCGTTCGCAATTTTTTAGCTTATCTCACAGACAGACAGACAGACAGACGCAAGTGAAAACATTACATTTTTTCATTTGGCTGAAGTAAAACAAAGACGGGTTTAACGTTCGTCAACATAACCTACGGATTATTCGTTATTGTACCTACCACATCATCAATTAGTTTTTTTTCATTACGCTAGAAGGCAGCACAAAATACAATAGGCTAATAACGTAATAAAAGACAATGAAACTGTAATGAACACGCAAACGATGTGGCGCCGATATGTGCCGTTGAATGCAGATTGTCTGTCAACAAAATGCCTCCGGTACTCAGTCCACTGGCAACGCTTTTTATTATATGCAAATTTGATGCAAATGAGTTACGCAAATTACGTTACGTGGGACGGCGGGACGAGGTCTGGGATGTCGCAGATATAACATGCGCATATCAAGTGGACGAAGCAACGACGACTTCGCAAACGATTGCGTACTATGCCGGAGGCTGCTGCGGATTCTGCCCTTTTCTGTCTTAATTTCTACAGCATGTAGGACATTCTGTTACAACGCTGACGTCGCGTTTGACGTCATTTAAAGGCGGAAAATTGATTTTTTCCGTGCCGTAAAATTTTTCGTCATAATTTTGGCTGTCGTGCAAAAAAAAACAAAAAAACTCGGCAAAACACGCACATGAAAAATGGGAGATCACAAGACGAAATGAAACGAGTTGGTTTTGTTTTTTTCACATCGCATGCCCTAAAACGGCCGAATATGTTTTTTTTACATTTCAGCGACGATCTAATTCACCGAAAACAGTATCAAAATATGTCACATGGAACAGAACTCAACATGCTAGGCATTGTGAAATTGATCGAACGCTCAGAACAAATCGATCTGGCAGTTCGAGCGCATAGCCTACAGCCACAGCGATTCGAATGAAGCGATTTGGCAAAAAATAGTCCCGTTTGGCCCTTTCGTACCTGCCTTACTGCAGCAATGACATGTCCACGAGGTGTGGAACGCTAGCGACTGGCATGGAAAATTACGTGACCAGCTTTTCCATATTATCCCACGTCCGCACGCGTACTGCTTATTTCTAGGATTAGCATTATGTCACTGTTAGCGCTCAGCAGTGGTAATATGGTATATGCGGTTGATAACTCAACGTTACCAAACGAAAGTCAATCTATAAACCTACTCTACCGACCGTCGTCGACCGTAAAATCAGGGTGCTTTAACACTCACTTATTCCACCCCAGACAGTGTTTTGACACACACGTGTTTATGACCAAAAATAATGCGTTTGGGAGCAATTTGCTTGGATCAGTTCGATCAGCATTTAAACACAGATTCGTTGGTCCTACATTCTACAACCGATAAAAATCACACATGCACAGTACCGTATAACAATAAACTACCGAAATAGTTATTACTTTGGTGGCGATATTAAACGAAATGCGCACAGAACGACAACAAGTTTCATTCAAGACTTCAGCTGAACACTTTCTCATTACTACCACCACAAACAACGACTACTACTACTACAACAACTACAAACAAATGCCACGATAACAACGACAACAGCGTCGTAGTTGCACAGCCGCCGTATCACAATGATCACATAGTTGACTGTTTCTACAGCGCGCCAAAAATAACCTCGCTTTTGTATTTACACCTTTCGTTCGACGCCGGTTTTTTCTTTAACGGTTCGGCAAAAAAATCTGAACCCTATGTACTAAAAGCGTTTAACGCTGAACTGAAAGCGGCACAAAACGACGTTACACACTGAAGAATTACTGGCCATAGTTTATAGACCTATGGCATAGTTAGACGTATTTTAACACAATGTCATATTTGCATACGAGCATCGGTGCAAATAAAGCGTAATTTAACACAAAATGCAGTTGATACCCAAGTACAAAGTAGCACACAACAGTCGCACTGAACGGAAATAGGCTACAACGGTTTCTGAATGAAAGAATCTTCAAAAATGTTCGAAAACTAATCAACAAATTCAAATCAGAGTGACGACATGCTGATTATACTGGTTTTGTTCCAGGTTTGCTCACGTGATTGTAATAATCTCTAAACACAACAGATGTAGCTTAGATTTTGCAATAATTTCAGCTTAAGCAAAAGTTTCAGCTGCAGCTATAGCTATTACGTCATTGACAGACCGTTGCACAGCCGTCGCTGCTATCGCATCTTTTTCGTATTCGCACTCTCCCTAACAAATATTCGGTAAAACCACAAGGGCGCGTGACACAGAGGCCGGGATTCCCAAAAATTGCGTGATGGGACACAATGCATTTGCCACATTTACGCATCATGCAAGTTATCCGCATGAGAACGAGATTATTGGAGCTTTTTAATCAAAATTGACACATTGCGTTTTAAGCAACGTAAATATCAGATTTTTACAGTTTTTTGTGTTATCATAATCAATGAACTAGATATTCTATGATGTTAAGTAGCTAAATAAAGGCCAAAAAGGGACTGGATGGACGACAATAGAATAAGAAATAACCTAAAACTGTCTTACTTTTGCTCCCCAGTAATTCTGGCACACAGCACCTCTATGGACACACAGAAGAGTATCCATCTAACTGACACTGATATGCTGGAGTCGAGTGTACTGTCAGAAGCTGAGAGGAGGACAGTCACTGGATGAACGTTGACGATGATTCGTAACTGTTGTTAGTCATCAGTCAGATGATTGCAGCTGTTCGGCTTTGCGAGCCTTGAGTGCCGCCGCTGCCAGTGACGCGTTCTCCTCGCTGATAGCCTCAAGGCGCGACGACTGGTCCAATGAGACGCTTCGTCGGCGTCTCAGTGCCGCGCCGGCAGCAGCTGCTGCCGCTGTCTGCTCACAGACAGCAGTGCTGATAGGTGACGGACGCGGTGGAGGCGAGCCGCTCGGGTACTCGCCGGTCGGAGTTCCAGAAACGGCGCCCATCGCTTCACCCATCTCCCCGGGCAGCCACGACCCGCCGGCGCCGCCGCTGCCGCTGGCTCGACGCGGCCAGAGCGGGGGAGACGCCAGCGGTGCCGGGGTGGGCAGTGACAGACGGCGACTGTCCCAGCGAGCTTGCCGCGACTTGGAGTCAGCAGCGGGTGACCGTGAGCGCAGCGGCAGACTAGCGCGGTGTAGCGGCGGCGATGATGACGGAGGGTTCGTCGTGGGTAGAGCCTCACCCACTTCGCACGGACCGCTGGCTAGCAGCGACCTGATGGCATCCAGACGAGGGTCGGACAGTCGTACCCCTGGCTGCAGACATCGCTCACCGTTGGACGGATCACCGTGTAGACTGACGCGTAGCAGTGGAACCTCCAGTCGACCTGGGTCCGACTGTCGACGATCTCGCCTGCCCTGCTTCACCGCGCCCACACCCAGCACAGTGACTCCGCGCGGCGGCGCAGCTCCTGGCGGGTAGAACTCAGAACAACGGCGGTGAATTTGAGCTCCGCCGGCCCCTGCAGTCGACGCCATGCTGCCACCTACCGGCAGTTCGCCACACGAGTCCGCTTCCTCTTCCGGTTGGGATTCGGTCGAGCTGTCTCTGGTAAAGTTCGTTCGTGGCGATGATGTCGTCGTTTTCTCGCAACTATCCATGATGCAGTCACGGCGAGCAAAGCGTATTGATGCTACGACGATGAGAGCGACAACGCCCTGCTGTTCAGAACGCGTTCCTGGATGCCGTTAAGCCAGCGGCAGCGACACAAGTGGAACGTGAGCATTACTCTACGGCGACCGACCGACCGACCGATCGGCGGCGTGTTATATTGCGCAATACAGCACTGTTAGCAGTGACGGCCAGTGTGCCACTAGCAGCTACCGACAAGCTCTCGTGTCTGTCTGTGTCGTCTTGATCACGTGACGTGTGACGTCATCACGACAGGTGCGCGCTCTCGTGTCTGGTGTGTGTGTGTGGGCTGCTGCGCATGCGCGCTGCTTACGTCACTGCCAGGCTGCCGGTGTTATTTCACGTTTGCGACGAATACGGAAAGGGAAGTGCCGCAGCGAAAGCGAACTGACGAGGGAGGCTATATTAATTGATGTCGGTGAATTTCTCTCAGCTGAATTGTTCAGAAATATGAACGAATTGTAATGAGGGTTCGGTATGAAAAAATTATTATAAATATTAATTCACGGGTTCTGGATCAGAGATGTGCGGACGCGGTTTGCGGACGGAACGCGCGTCAGCAAGATTTTTTTTGTATTTTTTTCTGTTTAACTAAGTAAGTTTTTTTTGCACATGCCACATTGTTAAAGGCGGTCCTGGGTTTCAGTATATTTTTACTCCTCGCGCGCTACGTCCCTAATGTAGCGAAGAGGAGTATATGACATCCACGTAATATTGAGGACTGACCGATGACCGACCTTTGTTCCTGGAAGAGCCTTCCTGGAAGAACTTTAAACGGCCATATCTCACAGTGCTAGATAAACGCATGGTCACTATGAACCACCCATAGAAAGTCGACCCCCGGGAGTCGAATGGTCATGTGACCGATGACGTCACGTGACCCCAAAAGGTCAAGGTTGTGACCCCATTATCTTTGAGGCGCCATATCTCCCTAACGTTGCCAGATAGACGCATGCGTTGAAGTATATATATAACAAGACAAATGGCAACTAGCGTCATCAACCATTATTGAAAATGTTTTCCTCTCAGTTTCTAAAATCGGGCAATTTTTTATGAACTTCGGGGAGACAATATCCAATAACCACCTCGACGCCAGTCACTATTAGTATAATACTAAACGAGTCTCAATTAGACGCCGGGTCTCTAATACAAGCTGAAAGGAACGAAAAGCTCTTAAAAGAATACAAAAGAAAATGATGCGCGCGAGTAGTACATTAGATTGGTCACAATCTAATAATATTTCTTGTAAACATTATCATTGTTGCTGGCAGTGCAGACGCGGAGGGGAACGCGGACGCTGACGAAAGACGGCTTAGTTTTGCGACGCTGAACCAAAATTGCAGGATCCGCACATCTTTGTTCTGGATCATTCATCCAGATTTCTATACAATTATGACTAAGCCGTTGTATTAGATTGATTGTATTCGCCAATCGCCAGGTGAAACCACCTGTACCACCACAGTCGGCAGAGGTTGAGATGCTAGTCGCTTTTAGTTTGATATGAATATTTAAGTATTTACTTCTGCATTGCACTGCAAATAATTGCCGGTTTTGCTTTACTTATTTGATTTTTTTTCTACATTTAGCACAATTCTGTTGTATGTTTGTGGTGCGTAGCTTTACTTTCTGTCGTGTAGTATGTCCGTTTCTTAATTCTGTCTTCGTTGGCTTTCGTTCTTGGGGTAGCCGCATTTTGAGACAGTAGGGCGTACTCGTAGTTATACTGTGAGGTCAAATATAGTTTACTTTGCATAATAACTTTACTTCCAATAGCAGTTACTTATCATGGACAACTCGTGTTATTGTTAACAAAATTCAGAAAAAAAGTTTATTTTATTTTCTCATCGTTAACGGAAATATCACATGTACGTATGGCTGCAGCAGCTGGCGGCAGACCAGTGCGCTACGCTGGTCGATTGCACAGAATCTGATTACTCTCTGACTCTAATATGATGTACGTCGTCATTTCTCACCGCACAATTATTGCTAATTTCGCTGTGGGTTAGATTATGTATAATTCAACAGTATTAATAGAATTAGCTAATCAAATCGAATTGGAATCGACGTCTGTCTCAGTTTTTTTCCGTTAATTACGCTATGTAGGCAATCAAGACGATTGCGAATAAATTTACAAATGATGCAGGCAACATTCCGGAAATGCTTCATAAATCATTTTGAACAACGTTTTAAAACATTTTTGGACAAACGTTCACGGCACGAAAGCATAAAGCATAGTTACGTGTAAAACAAAAAGCCCGGCTGTCGCTAGGATAGCCGACCATACTGGTTGTCAGTTACCTTCAAGGTCGTCCAAGGTCAATGATTTTAATCTCATCTAAAACGGCGTATGCGATTTTCTATTAGTGATTAATAGCAACTTTAACCCTATCTCTTATCGTTTCCGAGATGGCCAGTTTTCCGTTGAAAAAGTACATTTTTCTTACTCCTCTCCATCATATAACCCTAAATTTCACAATGTTTCTGTTGCACTAAATCGGTAAAATTTTGAAAGCCTAGGGTTAAGACACATGGCTAATTACTCCTATAAAATTTTTCCCTACGACCTACCGCTTATCCACAATACATCCGTTATGGACGACGACGGACGACGACGGATGGACACAGACGACAACCGTACCTTAAGCTCGACCGTTAGTTAAGTACCGGTACGGTCGGCTAACAACACATGCCATGAGCAGTCGGTGGTCGCTGGAACATTTCTGTTTTGTATTTACCTGCAATCCCCCCTTATCATCAAGCCGTGCGCAAGCGCGCTTTAATGTTTTCTGAAACATTTTGTAAAATGGTCCGTAGCATGCAGAAACTTGTAGAAAAGTGTTCAATTGACATAAAAATTAATTAAACGATTGTTACAGACAGACCAGCTTTTGCCACGTTGAGCCTAAGTTTAATGTCACTTGAGTGTTAAAGTCAGTAATCAGTAATTAGTAATGTAGATAAACGGATGCAGGCACTAAAAGTCCCTCTATATCCGTATCACGATATAATAAATTATACTAATAATCTAATCATTTTTTGACATACTCCGATCTATCTCCGGTTCCGGCTAATTCAGCGGTCCAATCATACATAACTTTTTGTTGTGCCCAAAATCTATCAAGCCGCACTTTAAATAAATCAATAAATTGTACATCAACTACCCAATTAGGTAAACTATTCCAGATATTCACGATACGTGCTGAAAAGAAATGTTTTTTAAAATTGTGAGTAAATGTTTGGTTATGCAATTTAAATTTGTTACCTCTAGTTACTGAAGTCTTACTGAAGTGTAATGTAGGTGCGACTTTTTCGTCATAAATACCATTCACAATCTTAACAACCTCAATCATGTCACCACGCAATCTTCTGTATTTAAGTGTATGCAGCTTTAAAGATATCAAACGGTCTTTGTATGGCATCTTACGTAAGGTAATAATGAGTCACCGCGAATCCTACATTGCTTTCAGCGCACGGACAGTGAAACTAATTGTGCGTTAACCGAGAAGCATGCGCGGTGGCGGATGCGCGAAATGAAGCCTCATTGCAGCGTACCTGGTCTTAATAATTCTCATCATTTTCTGTCTGTCAAACGAAATTGCCAGCAGCCGAAAAATCTGCTATCTATACCAAGCACTAATACTGCGTAAAGAATGCGTGTTCGTGCTCGTGTGCGAATGCGTATTTCGTGCAGGCATGCAGTGGTGTCATTTCAGTTAATCATTGGGGAGGGTCTTAGTAATCACTGGGCTCTTAGTCTATGTAATGTATTGTTATTGCAGCAGTAACAGACTACAGTGTTTCAAAAGTACGATTTACAAAGAAACAAGATAATGTTCATACGAACGCGGAGTCTGTCCAATGCATTTCAATAGTTTACAGTATGTGTCCGTATAAATATAATCAGTGAACTGTTTAGACTGGTAGAAAAAAGCAAACAGTTTAATTTCATATTGTACTGCAGCAATGATCCTTTCATTCTTGTCTATTATTTTAACTAAACAATAAACATTGTCAATCTCGAGACCATTCGATTCGTCACCAGCGCTTTACTATAAATGGTCCATCGTCACCATGCACCTATCTTGCACCGTTATGCAGGTATGGCGCCTCAAAGGTAATGGGGTCACGACCTTGACCTTTTGGGGTCACGTGACGTCATCGGTCACGTGACCATTCGACTCCCGGGCGTCGACTTCCTATGAGTGGTCCATAGTGACCATGCGCCTATCTGTTACCGTTACGGAGATATGGGGCCTCAAATATTGGACGCACGGACGTGGACACGGAAAGAAAGATGAAAGAAGGAAAACAGAAAAAGGCAGTGAAAGGGGAAGGAAAGGAAAAGGGAAAGTAAAAGGGGAAAAGAAGAGAAAAAAGAAGGAGAAAAAATGAAAGATAAAGAGAAGGGGAAGGAAAATGGAAAGGAAAAAAGGAAAAAAGGGGAAGGAAAATGGGAAGGGGAAAAAGTATAAACGGGAAAGGGGAAGGAAAATGGAAAAAAGGAAAAGGGGAAAAAAGAGGAAAAGAAAGGAAAAGGAGAAGGGAAAGAGAAATATACAAAAGGGGAAGAGGAAAAGGCAAGGGAAAAGGGGCAGAGAAAAAGGCAAGGAAAAGCGGAAGGGGAAGGAAAATGGAAAAGGGGAAAAGGGAAAGAGAATGGGAAGAAAAAAAGAAAAGGGGAAGGGTAAGGGAAGATGGAAGGAAGATAGCTTAAGAAAAGTTGGACGCACGGACGCACGGACACTCAGGTGATTTTATACTCTGTCCAATGCTGTGCATAGCATTGGACAGACAAAAATTAAAATCATAAATTTTTGAGGGCGTCCGTCGACCCCTCCGCATTTCCCTCCCTAAATGACGCCCCTGCGTGCGGGGTGCATTATTTATTACGGCACGCGCACATTTTGGGTGTTTTTTAAAGTCAATTAACTAATCCCAGTTTATTTCAGACACGGGTCCACATATATACAATAAAGGATACACAGTAAAAAAACTACAGAAAAGAACACGGTCATCGATTAACCACTATGGTGTGTACCTGTCCATCTTTAGATATTTACACCTTTACACTGCAGTGAGCGTGATTTACATGTTAGTGTGCGCATTATGATTGATCGTGTGGGTATTTTTGCACGTATTTCAGCTTCACCTGACTGATGGCACTAGCTGTCATTATTAATAGCCACGTGGCGCCGTAGCACATTATTAACAACACTACAGGTGTGAAGTTCGACAGGTGTACACTACGGTATGTGTTCACTACATCGTGATGCATACAGCATCGCGTGATGGCCGAAATCAGGAGCAGTCCGCAGAAAAGTATTGAGAAGCACTGAAACGTACTGATGAAATACACAACGCTACAGTTCGCTTATTGTATCATTCCTTTCCGTACTCGGCGACATTACATAAATCTGCATGGATTAGACCGCTTTTATACGCCGTAACGTGTGACATCACCCGGAAGCCAGGTCGTAAATATAAATAAGCACATCGCACGGTGCGGGGTGTGTAATAATGTATCTCTGCGGCGAAAGTCATTATTTGACGTAACGGGACGACAGTGCTACCGCACGAGAGATGACGATGTGATCACGGCCGCATTATTAATAGTGCGCGTTGACGATATCGCCGACCGACGACCGACCGACCCTCGTGGACTGCAATACACGCGTCTGCATCGGGCCGATAGCAGGCGACCGGCCAGCGCCAGCGAGCGTTCATCGATTTCTTGGCGCCCATCCATTGGATGTGGGACGGACGGGTCGGTCCGTCATATACATGAAGCCTCGGCTTACCATAGCAGCAGCAGCCGCCGCATCGGACGAGACAAGCATCCCACGAGAACAGAAGCAAGTCGCTGTTGCTCCCCGGCCGGTCTGTGTCTGTCTGCCTGGCTGGCCTGGTTTAATATAGCGCTTGGCGACGGACGGTGAAAAAAAGCGATGACACGTGACAACCATGCAGCTGCCTCGAAGACTCGTAATATTGCGATGTCGCCGAATAAAAGCCAGCCAGACGTCGTAGATCAGTGGCGAGTTAACGACAAGTTAGTCTGTCAGTCAACTTTCTCTGTCTGCGTTGTCCCCGTGGATGTGATGAAATTTTATGGAAACGCCATGCTGATACAGACACTGTTGTACATGACGGTGTTCTATCAAACTAGATCCTCTGTTCTTTCGAGCTGACATAAGCTAGCTTATAAGAGATATCGTGAGAACCAGTAGTCTAGTGTCGCTGATAAAAATATCGGATTCGCGACTTTCAAGTAGGTTGATCTTCCAGTCACACACGGGTCACATGCGAGCAACCGTGAGCATGTTGCTAATCTATAGTAAAGTCAGGTCAACTCAGCCTGCTACCCTCAACTGGATGGAAAATACCGAGTGTTTCAAAAAATTGGACCAGTTTTAATTTTGCGATAACTTCCACAAATCTTCACGGATATTAACTATTTTTTTTCACCATTTGAACAAGAAATCCATAGCGCACAAAATTAACATTAAATTATACATTTTTACCTTTACTGTGTAATTACCTTACTTAGCAAAACACACAACACTCTCAAAATTGACGTTATATGTTTGCTTTATCGATATTAATGGCTCATCAGCAACCTCAAAATTAAAAAGTAAACTGTAATAGATTCTGCGTATCAATTAATTAACGCAATGTCTCAGCTCTTCGCACGAAAAATTTTCGCGATCTAGTTTAAAGAGAACATTTTCAAATTTTAGTTGAACTGACATAACTCCACTATTAAACAGCGACCGTATTTCGTTAGTCAGTTATTCTACCCATGGTCTACGTATCCGTGCGCCATTAAAAGCTTAAAACAGACAACTTTACGCGTAAACACAATATGAGGTAATAGTGTTATCACAAACCATTGTTGTGAATAAGCAAACACGTGTGGAATTGTTTTGAGCAAACTTTATAACGTTGCACAATGCACATTAGAAATGTAGCATCAGTTTTGGGGGCGGTGTGTGTTTTGCTAGGTAGAGTAATTACATAATTAAAGTGAGGTGTACAAAGTAATTTTACCTGCATGCAGTATGGATTGCTTGTTGTAACAGTGAAAAAATGGTTAAAATCGGCACATATATGTGTAAGTTATCGCAAAATTAAAACAAGGGTCCCACTTTTTTGGAAACACCTTGTAAGTAGTCGCTTACAGGCTACAGGGCAAAGGCTTAGTGTGGCTGATTGCGGCGGTGGCATATCTGCATGCTGCAACGCCGGTCCAGATGTTCGTTACAGCGGACGACGGATGGCCGCGTAGTGCGCTGCGATATCATTAGCTCATGCCAGTCAGCTGCCACTTTCGAGATTGTAAAGCGCTTCGCGGCGTGAGTCGGACTCGTGTAGGAATCGCTATAGCATAGGCCTATGCATATCCCGGAACTTTACGTTTTGCTCTTTTGCCTTTAACATCATCATTTTGTTGTAATATCCGACCACGACGGCCAGTTACACAAAACAGAACGTACACAATAGGCATAAAAAATAACATGCACACACAGATATACACTGATATAATAGACAGTCACACTTTCGTGACCCTAAAATCAACAGCCGTTTCTTCCAAAACTGGAAAACCTAAGTTTTCAAAAAAGCTTTTATGTGTTCAGGTTTTTAATTTTTAAGTTTTAAATAGTTTTTCACAAGAGTTTTAAGGTCAACTTATAATGTACAAAGCAAACGGGACATAAATTTTAAGTCCAGGAAAACACCTTACGGGCCTATATACCATTCTCCATGTCATGTCGTTTCGATTGAATGAAGGAAGTTATGTTAGAACTCAAAAATCACCATTAAAATACGAAATTTTAAACAGTTAAAAAAACCTATAGATTTAGTTTGCTGGATCAAATTTTCCACCTTAGTTTTTTCGTCATGGCCACCGACTGTACTTTCCTGCAGCTTCTCTGTCCGTAGAAGTCGGGCATGACACTGGCAGACGCTGTACCCCTTCAGTGATGCAGACTGACGTGCCGTAATGGACTTCGTCGATGACATATGGTCGCTGTTGGCTTTACATATGGAAGCTCAAATCAAAATGCCCCACCGGGCGAGATGCATGATGACTACTGATACATGTACGCTTGGCTGTGTATAAGCTATAGGCTACATCGGAAATATTGATCGATTAGGCCCCTAGCACCCGTTTTGTATAAACAAAAATTTGGTTAAAAAACTGATGAAAACTCTAGTAACAGCAAGATTACTTGGATGCTTTGCTTTACAATTGTGGTTTAAAATATTATATCCGGTTAAGCCAAATGCTTAGTTAAATAGACTCAACAACTGGCATTTGACGTTGAAACGTGTTGGCATAGTAACAAGTTTGTTGTCGAAAATGCGCTGTTTTTATATCCGTTTTTGCGTGGCTGCCATAAAACAAATCATTTTAATGCTTTGATTATAATTTCTGTTTAAAATCTGATATTCTGTGTTAGCCAAATTTAAGTCGTATATTCTCACAATGTTTTATAATATCCAGTCGTCCATTTGTGAGATACAATTCCCTAGGTACATGTAATTTATATATCCAAAACGCAACGTTCAGGAAAACGTTGTCGCAATGTTAATAACATAATACGCAGTGAGACTATTGAAAGCAAAACACAGAACCATTTATTTGTTTAATCAAAAAAGCGAGAACTTCAGTTAGTAGTTATTTATCGTATCACCGAAAAGAGATCACAACCGAACATGCACTTATAGGCCTAATTATGTGCAAATAAACAACCGCACAAAGCCGGCCTATTTAAATATTTTAGTGCAGCAAAACGCAGAATTGTATATACAAAAAAATACCACAAATTTACAAAATTCTGCTCACTAAACAAGGCTCCACTTAATCAGCATAAACGCAATAGGCCCTGGCCTGCTACGGACAAGCGACGATCAGCATGCATCTCTGTACAGTTAAAATGATGACGATGATAACCGGGAGATGTTACTACGACAGGCCTATTACATTCTGCCTCTGCAACCAGAACCAGTGGCGGAACAGTGGGCCATCGTTATGCTTGCAAGCTATTGTTTATATAAAAACGAGGCGACAAAGATAGTCAGCTGATAAATGCACGGCGTTTCATAAAAAGGCACCCTTTTCTTTCTTTTATAACCCAGTCAAATGGTGATCAATTTACATGAAATTTTTAATAATTGTAGCTGAAAAAATTCTAATTCAGAATATTTTAACAGAATGTGGCTGTTGGTTAAATAATCTTTGCTAGTCGTGATGTAACGCTGACGTCATAATGTGTCGTGAGTACAAGCTTACTTGTCTCAACTAGTGCTGTCAGTTACTACGGGTACTCTGCCTCGATGGTGAACTTTGTCTAGTTTACTAATGAAAAATGTTTATCGTATCATCATTAAGCAACATGGGGCCATGAATTTAGGCATCTGGCGATCCAAAAACTCAACCATCTTGCAAGCGATATGTGTTGGTGTACTGTCTTGCTGGATGGTGTAAAAGTCAAGCTATCCGCATAAGTGCGCAAAAGTGATCATTTTGAGCGTTTTAAGCGCGATAGCAGAATGCTTCGTGCGTCTTAGCCATGGCCCGGGCGTCTGTCTGTCCGTCTGTACGTCACACTGCTGTATTGTATCAAAACGGTGCAAGCTAAAATCACGAAATTTTTACTGTGGGCTGCCACAAGGACTCTAGTTTATCGTGACAAAATTTCGTGCCCCTGGGTGAGGGGGTTCTCCTCGAACGAGGGCGTCAAAGAGGGGTACCACGTCAAAAAACGTTATTTTGACGCTATTGGCTTTTTTAGTGTGAAAACGGTTGCTAATAGGTACACAAATGTTGCTTATTATAATAAGCACTGGTCGTGGGCTTTTTAGTTTCATCAACACCAATAACCTTGAACTACCTTAAACCCCCAAAATTGGATTTTTTTCGTAAATTTTTCGTACTTTTGGGCTGCAACACACATTTTAAGAGTGAATTGCGCCGGAATGGCTAAAGATAGATCCAGACAACCTGCGTATGAAATTTTTAGCATTAAACGTAGATTTTAGCAGTCTAAGTCCCGACCCCCTACGTTCACGGAGGCCTGCGTAGGCGGGCACCAAAGAGGCGTATCCCCTTAAAAAGTGGTTTTTACTGCTATTAGCTCGTCTAGCGTGAAAATAGTTGCAGATAGGCACAGACATGCTGCTTATCATAATGAGCACTAGTGACGATCTTTTATATGGTGTCAACATTGATGACCTGAAATGGCCTTGAACCTTAAATAATAGGAGATTATATTGTTTTTTTTTGTAATTTTCAGCTGCGGTGCACATTTCAAGAGTGAATTGCGCCGAAATGGCTGGAGATAAACCTGGACAACCTGCGTAGGCCTATGAAATTTTTAGCATAAAACGTCCATTTTCAACAATCTAAATGTTGACCTCCTACATTCAAGGAGTTTTCCTTACGGAGGCCTCAAAATTTGGGTATTCCTTCGAAAAGCATTATTATTTTATTGCATGTTGTACACAATTGCCCAGGTAACAGGACCGCTGCTATCCCGCGTCACGTGAGCTTTGCTCAAATTACTTGTTTTGTGGTTGCAATGGTAATATTTCAACAGTTTGTCATCAGTGAACCAGATGAAGTTCACCATCAAAGCAGGACAGCTATTCAGCAACTGTGTCAGCACCGGTTGCAACATGCCAGTTCGTACTCGCGGCACATTATGACGTCAGCATTACATCACGACTAGCAAAAAAATATTTAACCAACAGCTATATTTTGTCGAAATATTTTAAATTAGTATTTTTACAGCTACATCTGGTACAAATTTCGTGTAAATTGATCATCATTTGACAAAATTATGAAGAAAGAAAAAAGGGTGCTTTTTATGAAACACCGTGTATATGCATATTATATAATGTACTTTTCATGTTTCGTAGTATGTACATCATTATTCAGTTTAGACGATATGTTTTACGTAATAGGTTAGCAAGTGACCACGCATGCTTTAAATCCGCCTACTGCTTGTCCATTTGTCCGTCCGTCGGTCTGTTCTTTCGTCAGTGCGTTGGTGACAGCTTCAGCGCATCTTATACATAAACTAACTGACCGCTGATAGATAATCAACGTATGAAATAAGTGTGTTAAGCCGACACGGTAGCTAATTTGGCTACATAGTTATTGTGTGCATGAATTAATGCTCTTTATGCAATCATTTAAGACTTGATCAAGTCTATGATAAATCCTGCTCATATTTTTTCACTTTTCTGCCGCTGGATGTAGTGCACAATATTCCTACAAAATGCACCTATTATTTTCGGAAACTAAGTGGCCTAGGTACCGGTATCTCGTTTCCTATCGTTGTTTGACGAACCCGTTGACTGGTCAACGACAATCGGAATTACAATGTTAATATAGTTCAATATTGCGAACATCCGGCATTTTTTCATTGCGTTCAGCGAAGTTATAACCCTAACCGGCTAAGATGATGTTGTGCGTTACTTTCTGCCGCCTGGTTCCGGTTTGGGTTCAGGCCTGCAGTGGTTGAGCGTCACGGCCGGGGAGGGTTGTGGCGGAGGGTGGCGTCGGTCGACGTTCTTGATCATCTCGCTGATATAGTTCTGCACGGCTGTCATGGCGGCGACTATGGCAGGCGTGCCGAAGCCGTGCGTGATGAGCGAGAAGTTCGTAAGATGGCGCTGGAACGCGGGGTCGAGTACTGGGACGGGACGCATGGCGTTGTGCGGGGATCTGTCCTGACCCAGCACGTCCGCCAACTCCTTCAGCACCTGTCTGCATCGTCACACGCAGACACACACGCACACACGCGTTAATTTATTTGCTTCTTTAAAATCTTCATTTACTACCTGCCCTAAATCAACAGCTTCATGGAAAGTAGGGAGCAGGACAAAAGTTGCCAAGTTGCGGCAGATACTGAGCAGTAGCTACGTTTGAGCTATCTTGCACCGTTTCGGAAGTATCGTAGATTCTGTGCTGGAAATACAGCCACCCAGTTTCCTATCGCGGACAAAATTAAAATATGATGTTTCTCTAAGATTACATTGCCGGCCTTGGGGGTTCGAACGTCGGAAATTCTAAGTTAATTATTCCTCTATTGCTTTCCAAGTAACGCAACTTATGGTGAGGATGGTCCACGTGAAAGGCGGACGGACGTACGAACAACTTGCGGTGACAATACTGCCCTTTGCAGTTTGCATTATGTAAAGACGCGAGAAAAATATTTGAAATATAAAAATAATGAAAAAAATAAGCGATCAATGCAGACGATACTGACTTTGTTGCTAGCAGTGAATAACAGGCCTACATAAAAATACAAAAAATAACAGAAAACATAAATTAAGACAGCGCTGACTTGGTGGCTAGTAGCGTCTGGCGTCGATGTTTGACGTCAGCGCTGACGTCATCATGACGTCGTGACACGTAGTCGGCAGTTTCCCGTGCGGGGAATTCCGTCTCACAGAGAAACCCAAAGTCACGTGCCAACCTCACCGCCTCGCCTGCACAACCAGCAACGTGTGTGGTCACAATAATAACACGCAGCGATATTCATCTTAAATACTATCCTATAAAATAGCGGCATAATCATACTCGTAGCCTTTTTCAATTATCACGAATAACTTGGCAAGTTGGCATGTTATTATTTGCCATAGATGTAGGCCTACATTTTTTTTGTTACGAACAGCAAATAAGTACTATTTACAGCGAGCATACAGTGCACTCCACAAGCATCACAATGCTATTAACACGTGTTCTCCGTCGGTCTGTCTGTCCGTCTCAAAAAGCGCAGAAAACTAAAATCGGCGTGAACGTTCCCCCAAGAAAAAAGCAATTATCGTGTCAATCATGGTGAGCTAAAAAGGTCAAATGTCAGCGTTACCGGACGTTAATAATCTCAAGCAAGCGATGAATATATCTTCCGGTTCATGGGGTAACCTAATTTGCTTTCAACGCCTGAGACGTTCGGGTCGGCAGCTGCACAGACGGCCGCATATCATGCCGATACTCGGCGCTAAAATCTTTTCTTGTCAATATCAATACTTCCGTTTGCGTCTTAGGTACAGCCCAGGCGTGGGTTCGGTGAAAAAGAAGCGAGGGTGAAGACGTAACAAAAACCTTCGACGAGTGAAGTGAGTAGAGTGACTGTGGCAGCCTTGCGACGCCCGGCCGGCAAGTTCAACCCGATCTTCTCCAACTTGTCCCTCAACGCACGACCACCGTTCTTTGACTTGGCTCTGTTCACCACACGCAACAATCTCGACTTTATGCACATTTATAAATAACAAGAACGAGTTGTTAGCAATGGTAACGCGCAGAACAAAACATTCGCAACTAGAAGGCGCTCGTTATAGAGTGCATATCTCCGCCAATTCGTGTAGGCTACACAGACAGACAAACAGACAGACAGACAGACACACACACACACACGGACAAATCAACCAATCTCATAATCTCCTCCAATTCACTTCGTTCCATTGGCGAGGACAAAAATGCTGCAAAACATTAAACATTTCGAGCACATCGAACGCACGTTGACGATAGACGTCGGCTTACAACTAACCCCGAGACGTTTTTCTCGAAAATATTCCATTTGGGCTAACAGTTTTAGACTACGGCGACAACAAAATAAAATCAATCATACAGAACTGTCATTATAAGAGCCTAATGGTGTTAAATACCAACGGCGTATTGGCTTTAAAAGTTGGAGAGGGCAGAAAGTTGCCATTTTCCGACAGGCAGCTGTAAATTTCCAACAAAGGAGATAATCGGTGATCAAAATTTTTTAAAATTATTCCTTAAATCTCTCAAAATGGGTGATTTTTAGCCCGAAAGTTTGCACTTTGTAAACGATCGATTTTCCGGCAAACATTTTCCCCCGCTGCCCCACCTTCCAAGATGCCGCTATCGAATAACAGACGGACCTGCGTAGAACGCCGCCGAGCAGTGATGCATTGAGACACTCGGGCGGCTGCAGACGTCTCTGTACCTCGGCCACTGTCACCTTGTACTTGGACGTGGAGCTCAGCAACGACAGACGACCGGGAACCGAGAAGAAGACGTCCGACTGTTGAGCTGACGTCATGTTGATACCCGACGATGAAGTCTGCATCTTCTTCATACCTGCAGCCCCTTCGCTCGGCTTCCGACCTCCGCCTACTGCTTACACCAGCAAATAACCGTCCCTAGTATACGTTTTATCAGAACTTTCTAACGGTTATTTTTTTACTGCAATGGCAGTATTGTTTTCAGCATTGTCGCCGTATTTAATAACACGATAACTCATAAACTGATTATCTGAATAGCGATAAACACGAGTAACAGTTACTAGGCCTATCTCTCAAAAAATCACACGTGTCACATCATAGGCCTATCATCCGTATTACATCATGTGCTTAAAGTGTCCTCTTCCAGCACGAACGCAGGCGGTAGGCGTTCGGCCACTCGCTAACAGCACCTTTATGTGACTCAGATCTAGCGGCTCACTCGGCACTCACTGTTGATGCATCATTTCAGTCTGTCGACGTACGATTTTAAAACAAATACGACTAATGTTAAATAAGTAACAGCTTTTTAATGATTTGTGGCCTCTATGATTTTCGGAGCGGACGCATGCACTGTCCAATACGAATTTATTGTTGTAAACAGCCAACCCACGACTAGAAGGTAATGTAGCAACATTATTTATCTTATAATTACTGTTTACAAATACTGTTTACAAATATTGTTTTATAATTCATCTAGGTGACGTGGGCTAAACTATAGTCATTTACGTCAAGTTTTTTGTGATATTGCCTGCAAAAAATTATCGAAGTCGGCCAACGTTTCACGGAATTATTCAAAAATTGAAGTGGCGCGTTCTTTATCGAGACACAGTGTATAAAGCCTATAACTGCAGTAGGTACACGTATTGTAGGCCTACAATATTTCAACAGTCTTTTTGGTCGTTGCACTTAAATAAATATTTCATCTCGTTGTATGATAGTTTAATACTCATAACACTGCAAGCAAGCTCATTAACATTGTCATTTTATCGTTTTAATTTGTGGGCAAGTTGTAAGCAAAGGCGGTTTTATAAATGTAATAAATTTGACAAGAAATATTGTAAATTTTGACTAATTGAACTAAACAAAAGTGAATTATAATAGTTCAGTTCAGTTGCGTCTATACAGGAGTGTATAAAATAGGCGGACAAACTGAACAAAACTAAACTGAAATATGTCAGTGCAGTTCAGTTCATTTCTGTCGCTTTGTACATGCCCAGTTTGTATATAAAAACATTTTCTTTCCCTTTACATACATTATTGTGTAGACTGCACATTTGGTAATATTTATGCTGTAATTACCAGAAACCCTACTCGATCACAACACGCAAAGCACACGCTTCTTGATAAATTGTTAGTGTCAGCGAAAGTTTCTATAACATGGCGAAACAGAAAGCTGGCGGCGATGTACAGGCTCTTTTGCAATATGTAAGAACACAGCTCAAACGGGAATTCTGAGGCAAAGATTTTCGAAAACCTACAAAAGTATAGTAAATATGCTGAAAATGTATTAAAAGTAGTTAGCTTGAGCTTGGCTTACGATCGTGCTAAATGATGGTTAAAAGTAGGGCCTAGACACCTAATGTGTCCACAATTTTGTGCATATTTCAATAAAATAACAGCGATAATTTGGAAAATAACAAAACAGCTGTAGCCGCCAAAAACGAGCCAAAAATATACTGTAACAATAGCCATAATCAACGGGTATGTAAACCAGTGGCTTAGGTCCCCTTAATCTCAAATTTTTGTTAAAACTAAATATTATGCACTCAGAAAAATAACTGAACTTGCTGACACCAGACCTCACATTTTAAGGCTATAATTGCACCAAATTTGATTCCAGCTTGGGCTTCGCTGGGAAAGCTTACAGCGTTCCTCCAGACCCCTGCAGCTGGAATTTATGTGTCCTACTTCTAAGGGGAAAACATAAAGGAAAAGGGTAGGAAAAAAGAGAAAAAATAAAAAAAACAAACAAAGAAGATAAAGAGAAAAAGGGAGGGAACGAAGGTAAGCTTCTTCCCCCACGTCACATTTCTGGCTACGCTACTGATATAAAAAAAACTGCGAAAGCACATTAATCGGACACGCAAAAACACGTCACGACAATACTGCACTAACTCAGTTCAGGAATACAAACAGATGAATTCTGCATACAGATTGATTACAGCAGTAGGCCCACAGTGTTTTACAGTGAAAAACTTGCACGCGTAGCAAAGACGCTAATTCGACTTGAAGTATAGCTCGAAGTTCAATCACACTTGAAAGCTTCACTGCGAAGCATAATAAAAACTGCCAAAATTCTAAAGGCTCCATTATCATGTTTGCTTTACTGACCCTAGAAAAAAATCCAATAAAAAACTTTTAGCAAAAGCACAAAATGGAATGTTATTAATTTGTCAGCAAAAAACGTTAAATACAAATCCGTATTCAGTATTGCATACAGTAATATGCTACATCGTATGCATTGTAATACAAAAAATGATAACCAACACAGTTGTAGAAATATGTATGCAAATAATACAAACACAACATTGCAAATGTTAACTGTTACTAAACAAATGCATAATTATATTGATATTATCTCAACATTTAAAAAATAAGGCACACTGTGTACAACATCATTTAAAACATCCCAACACAATTCATTACCACATGCACGAAACGTTAAGCATAATAAGTAACTAATAAGTAAATAATTGATTAGATTATTACAACAAAACCGAAAACAAACAGCTCTGATTTGCATGGTACACAATGCACAACCGTATAAAATACAAAGAGTGAATACTGTACAATTTGTAATAAAACTTTTTTTTATCACTTCATCTGATTTTATAGGGCCTACATGAAGCACTACAGTTTTAATAACAGCTCCAACGAAAACATGAGTCAGATTGCCATTCAAAATAATGAATAATTAACAATAAAACAAAATGACAAACTACAACAGATTTTGTCCTTAGCCATTCTTTAGAAATTTAAAGTTGCTTAAAAATACCTATTCAGCTAACCAAAATAATGAAAATTTTAAAATAAATTCCTTACAACAGTGAAACCCCATGAATGTAAAATCATAATATGTACAGTACAGGTCTCGTATACAGACATTTGATATCCAGACAAAATAAGAGGCCCATGAAAAAGTCACACACAGTGACTTTGTGTTCATTAGTAGCAAAGAAAATAAATTTCATGTCACTTTTGCAGCTGTTATGTATTCTACCACCAATATGTACAAAATGCAACAAAAATAGGCAATGAATGTAAATTAAAAACAGTTAGAAACAGACAACATTGCTTTTATTTACATAATTGTTTCGTGATTTGCTGGTATTTTATAAGTTAGTTCATGTCACAACAAATAGCCTGTGATTAACGTTAGCGACACGACTTTGGCTCGTCTGGCATAACCAGCATCATACGGTCTTGAGGCAGCAGATTCTGTGGCTTCAAACGCTCCTGAAGCATACGGAAACCACGAAAGCTCAGTCGTCCAGTTTTTGATTTGAATGAACTCTGGCAGCCGTGCACATCTTTGCTGATAAACTTCTCCACGTCATAGCGTCCTGCGCCAACCGGGTTAAAGTTTCCAGTGAAAAATTTGATCGCCATTTTGTCCATTCTCTCCGACGAAGACAGAAACGCCGGTGCCGAAACCGCATAAGACTGCCTCTTGAAACTTAGATCCACGGCATCATAGTGACCTGGCCCAGGTTCCAACGGTATTCTTGGATTCAGACTTAGACTTGACACGATTATACGTTCAATAGGCGGGCATGGATACTGAGCCGCTTTGCCAAATTTACCTTTAAATTTCTGGTGCCGGCTTGACATGTCCTCAATGCCAGATTTAATGTGGTACTGACCAGGACCTAGGTTGTAGGTTTTCTTCTGAGCAAAGTGTCCAGTTTTCATCAGCTGACTGCGGTCATCGCTGAAAACATCATATGGACCTCGTGCTGAAACTTTCTTCTGCACCACGTCATCAATGGAACTTGTCTGTTTGTACGTGCCGGGTCCAAGGCGAGAACCTAGTGTCGGTAAAGAACGACCATAGGGTCCTCCACAGTCCAGCAAGCTAACTCGACCACACGATTCTCTCGCTTTTTCTTCCATCAGCGCGTCTGGAACGCCATTCTTTCCATACGTTCCCGGTCCTGGCGCAATACACTCTTTTCTGTCTCTGAATCTTGGTTCGCGTGAGTCCAGAAGACCTCGCCGATAGCTGTTTTCGCACGTGACGTCTTTCGCGTTGTACGTACCAGGACCCAGGCCACGCTTCAGTTCCAACTTCCGCTCCCATTCTTCCTTGTTGAGCAGATACGGCAATGCAATCATGTGCGACATTTCGTAGGCTCTGGCCCATCCCGGCCCGGAGGCACGCCGTGCAACAGATACGCTGTCGAAGGCACCGACGTCAGTTTCATACGAGCCAGGGCCGAGCGCATCGCCAGAACCCGTCTGTAAAGTGACTGAAAACCGAGGACAGTTTGAACCGAACGGAGCTCCGACAAATTTGGTTGCTGCCATCTCGTCAGGAACAGAAAATAATGCCAAATAACAGCGTTGTTACACATAAATGTCAACTTTCAACTAACCACATTCGATCAAACAGAGTAGCATGGCTACTGGCGTCGCGTTGTCATGACGACGTCATATGGAAGTGTCTATCAGTACGGCACCCGGTAACAATATGGCATTTGATCTCAACCATGGTTCTCAACATCACGATCAGATTGATCACTGATTCACAATACGTAATCAGTTTACTAATCACATGCGAACCAAATTAAAAGCACATACAGACGTTAATTATAGGAACAAAGATAAATAAATACTTATGCACAATGTACGCTGAAAACTGGAAATAGCCGACCCCGTCGATGCGGCGGTCGAGGTAGCGATTAAAGCCACGCAGTCGACATATTAATTGGTTTATAACTTTTTTACATTATTACTGACTAAGAAATCATAACTCCGGTAAAAAATAAAGATTAAGCATTGCTGCTTATTTAAAGACCAATACGTACAGTCTCATGTTTCGTTTCGTTTTTGCAAATTTTATAACATTTTACCCAGACAAATGCATTTTAGTGCATAAAAAGTAGGTCTAAAGCCCAATAAAAGTAGTACATCATACTGAGCGTACAATAATACAAATTACTGCCGATTAGTGGCTAGATTAGAAAACCTTTCTTGTCGATGAAAGGCGAACAACCTTCAATGAAAACGCCAGTATCTTCAGGCATCACCTAACACACGACAGTAGCAGGCTTTAACGGGCTTTCAGTTTCTCGGTCTTTGAATAGAAAGTTCATCTTTCTTGAGACCTATTCTGAACTTCCGAGTTATTAAAAACGTTGACAATAATTTTTAAAGTAACCTAAAAGTCAATGCCAAAAATAAACCAGACCCATTAATTTCAGGTCTGCAGTTTAAAACAATGCATGCAGTTTAGCAAAATAGTATAATTATACACTGTGTTCAGAAAAAAGTAACCCCCTATACAATGTACAACAAAAATGTCAAATCTAAACGAATCCGAATAACATTTCGTACACTTCATTTACAGCAAATCTGCCAATTAACCACCAGATTTTGTTGTTAATCATTATTCTGTACTGGAGTTATCAATTCTTGAATATCGACGACAAAATATTTCCTTTTTAATTATGGCGTTATACTGCAATGACTAGACTGAAAGTGACGTTTTGCTGATGCAGTCAACGTTGCTTAAAGCTTGCATTCGGGTAGTGTACAGTCTTTATACACATAAATGACAAAACCGGTGATGCGGACCGCAAGACTCCTAACAAGAAACATTAGGAGTTGCCCTTAAACTGATGCAAAATTAGAAGCACATTAAAATACTCATAATCGGTAAAAAGTTGCCTAATCGTCTTCTGGTTCTGACCAGACGAAATGTACTTAAATCGACAGTATAGTATCGAGATACGAGAACGCTACAACAACGCTACATTGTTCGAATTGCTACATGCCTGTGTGAAGGTGAGGTTGTCAAAGATAGGAAAGTCCGGTAGACCGACTGACGTAGCTTGGGTTACTGCCGGCGTGGTGCCGCAGTGGACACGCTGATACTCGGGTCCGCCGACGGTCGCACCTCGAGGTGACGCCATACCGTAAGCTGCCCCACCACCGCCGGCCGCGATCGCCGTGACGCCGCAGTAATCGACCGGGTCTATGCAGTAAATATTACAATGTTTTTCTACTACAATCAGAGTCAGACCACTAAGAAGATGGTGACTATACAGTATGGGAACCGGATCTAAGGTAAGGAATGAATATGAATGAATATGTCAATTTGTATAGCGCCCAATTAGAGAAGACCTCAAGAGCGCTCGCAGTCAAATAGCGGTGGTCGACTCTGTAGGAACTAAAGATGAACTACAGTGTTGAATGCTATTGTGGTAGCGCACTGTAATAAATAGACTAAGAAAATGACTAATAGGTATACTCGATGCTACAGCACTCTACTAGTGAATTGAAAGTGTTTGCTATCACCATTTACCTGACGTCGCAGACGGCAGACGGTAGTGTTGCGGTGCAGCTGCCGGGGCTGCTAAAGTTTGTACGCCGGGCGCCCCGGTGAACCCAGCGTACACGTTGAGACCGCGAGCACCTGTTGACGCTGTCTGATGACCGACTGTTGCTGGGTCTACAGACGACGGCTGGGGTACGGCGGGGTACGGCGGCGGGAAGTACGGGGGCTGGAAGTCGGCAGCTGCTGGAGTAAGAGCCCCTTGACGCGCATGGCCACGGTACGACCCACAGCCGTCATCAGCGGACACAGCTTGATACAGAGCTTGCGTCAGAGCATCCTGAGTTCCACCAGCTCCGACAACAGGCGTGTCCAACTCCTCAACACGTCACCGCCACACACGGGCTTAATTCGTCAATACGCACTTCTATGTATTTAAATATAAAAATAAAATTGTGCACGAAACATAGAGTGGAAGTAAATAAAAATAGGCAGAAAAACACAAAATCAACTAAATTAGATTGTAGCCTGAATGAAGCGAAATTAGTGTCCGTATTGTCCACCAAGCTAAAAATATCGTTTAAGACGTATGCAGCGTTATGTTGTCGTGCATTTGTATTGAGTGAAAAAAATGACTGTAAATCTGTATTTTTGGTCATGTCATTATCAGCTTTGATTCTATACTGTGTCCGGTAAAAAGTAAACCCCTAGACATTGTACAATAGAAATGTCAAATGTGAACGAATCCGAATAAAATTTTGTACACTTAGGCCTAATCCACAATCAATTGCACTGAATTTCGCTTAAAAATATCATTTCTTAACAGAGTTATTAATTGTTGAACATTGATAACAAAATATCTCGGTTACCAACAATGGTTATGGTAGAAACAGTTTACAAACAAATGACTTGAATGTGCTGAATAAACATACCAACATTTTTGTCGGTTGCTTTCCGTAAAACGCAACCTACAAAATCAGCAAGGCATGATTTATTATGTATCTTGACTATAAAGACTATATCCAGAACATTTACAAATCTTGTACTGAAATGTCATTGGCAAACATTTGCTGATAGGCTTGACTACTGATTATTTATTGTTGATTAATTTTTAGGCAGTCTATGCGTCCACAGATCGCAATCTTTTATACATTTTTGCCTTAACGTCAGGTGATAGACTTAATTATATTCATTGAAAAATAAACGGCTGTGCCAATTTGAGGCCAAAGGCAATTTTCGTCTGTCAGAAAACTCCCACCCGTCTACTTGCACGTGACGAGTTACATCTTTCTTTGCCTGTGTCTCACGCTTTCTGTAAAGCAAACTCCAAAAAAACTGTTGTCAACGCAAGAGTTGCAGATAATGATGGCGATATTATTTTCTTTTTTTCTAAGCCGGCTGGACGGTGTATAATTGTAGCCTATACGAGTTTAACAATGCGCGCGAAAAGTGCGGTGTAGCCTATTTGACTAACGCGTTGTTGTGACACGGGTTTTTTGGCAGTCGACAATCACGACGGTTGGTGGCTTGGCACGGTGTTGTCATAATTACGGCTGTCCGCGGGTGCTTTTCGCCAATTAGCCGGACCGCCCGACTGACTTTGAAAGGCGACAGAGAGAAGACGACATCGACAGGAAGTGAGTGTTGAGTGGCGCCAGAGCCAGTAGTACCATGCAGTGGACCACTGACTAATGTAATGTGGCTAGCAGCATTCAATGGCAACTGGCCACGCTCCAACGTCGTACATTTTATTCCGCCTTCTCTCAAACACGACGCGGCATATCGCTGCTATTGAACCACAATGCTGACAATTTCATTTCTTCCATTTTTCTTTTTTATATGATAGCACATATGCTCCGATAAGCAATAAACACATTTAACAAACGTACCAAAGCATGCAAATGTCGCTTCTGTCTTTATTCCTTTTATCATCAAAGACAGTTTGTTGTATATGCTTGTGTTTTATACCACACGATATAATTTTTTTGTCTCAAAATGCATCAAATGCGTTTGGTTGCTGGGCTTTTCCGGCACCCGCTAGATGAGTTCCAAGAGCTGTAAATAGATCCTTTACTGCAGAGTAACATGACAAGAGGGTAAGGTCAGAAGATAATTTATGATAAAGAGGAAAAAGGAAGAAGAGAATGAAAATAAATGGCAAAAGTGTCTTAACTCCCCTCACTGTGAAATACTGCGTACGCTTAGTGCATGGACACAAGTCCGTAAAGTTTGTCAGGCAAGTATACAAAAAGCTCAGCTGTCGCTAGGCCGACCGTTTCTGAGATATACAGCGACTAATAGGTTGAAACTTTGCACTGAAAATTGGAGACAAACCGCTGCACATGGCTATATGGTTTCTAGTGACAGCCTATAAGAACTCGTCGTCGTCCTATCCATCGCCGTCTCCCTGCGACTTACCGTTCAGCCACAATACCGCAAGATTGGCATAGCATAGTGCGTAATGTCCCTTTAAGGTCCTCCAAGGTCAATGATTTTTGTCTTTTGTGAAAGGGTTTGTGAGACTTCCTATTAGTGATTAATGGCAATTCTGACCTTATCTCTCACCGTTTCTGAGATACGACGTACCGTTTAGCCACAATAGCGCGTACTGGCCTTCAAGATCATTTAAGTTTATAATTTTTATCTTATCTGAAAAACGTATGGAATTTCTTATTAGTGATTAATAGTAACTTTAGCTCTTTCTTTCACCGTTTCTGAGATATGGCCAGTTTTCCATTAAAAAGCACATTTTCCTACCTCCTCCATTTGAAAATATTTCCTTTGCATTGCATTTCCCAAACTTTGCAGGCAGAGAGCCTCGACAAAGAGCTAATTATTCGTATAAAAAATTTTTAACACGTACCCGGTAGCCAGGGTAAGTAAGTAAGTAAGTAAGTGATTTATTTATAATATTTATTATGATTTATTTGTAATTTTTTGTAAGTAATTTGATACATGGATTGAGAACATAAAAGTCTGTTTACACAAAATGTGATGTAAAGCCATCAACAGCTAGTTATAATCCGCTTTATTCATTCCAGCATGGCAAATTAAAATGAAGCAAAATTTAGTTCGAAATATCGCCATGCGTCGGACGTCACGGCTAAAGTTGTATTAAAAACTACGGCTGCATGGCGAACAGCGAAAACTCTCTCTGGAGCTGCAGATGATTACAAACATAACGAATGTCGTAGTGTTGATGTGCAGTGTTCTTAGACAATTCAGTATTGTTTTTAAAACAATTTTACAAAAAAACACGATCTTACGTATAGTCGACAGATCTCGCCTATCTCGTGTAGTTAGAAGACAGACTTCAAGAAACCATGGCAGAAAGCAGGACCAGAAAGCTGCATTTGCTAGAAATACAATTTTTTAAACGTGATATATTCAATACTATATGATGTTGTTATATTATAATAATGTAAACAAGAAATTTGAGCTAATGCTCATAAGACGTGCGAAAGCCTATAGCAGTCCCGGTTCAGTAGTTTAGCTAAAAATTGGGGTGTTCACGCTAAGTTAATATACAAATACCAAATTCTCTATCTGGATCGCATAACGATAGTAGCGTGGCTCCACCTTATGAATGATATAGACTTGCGTCGCAGCCCGAAATCGCCAGAAAATCCATAAAGCCCCCTATTTTGGCGTTCAAGGTCATTCAAGGTCATTGAATTTGGCGCCAATCGATAGCCAGTGTACGACTTCCTATTAGTGATTAATAGTAACTTAGGCCCTATCTCACACCGTTACTGAGATACAGCGACTTATTGGCCAAAAATCGCAAATTTTGCCCACCCCCTCTCATTTAGCGCTTTCGTTCGGGGTGACCTCCTTCAGATTTATGGAAAAGATTTACGGTTTCTGAAACTAGAGTCTTCCACGCACCCGACGGTGAAGATTTGGTGATTCTAGCTTGCACAGCTTTTGACTGATCCACCCGTGTGACAGACAGACGGACAGAATTGCGATGCAGTAGCTGCTTTCGCGCGTAAAAACGAGTCGCGTACCTGCCAGTTACTCGGTTCGAAGGAAATGAATGCCATCTTGCACTGAAGACGCGAGTTCGGATCTTCGCTGGTTGCGACCCTGTTAAATTTCACTGTCGTCGGCCAGTCACTGATGTCGTAATAATAACCAGTAGACAGCGATGACAGTTATAGGGAGAGAATTTATAGTCCGACGACACGACATTTGACAGGCGAGACGGCAAAACAAAGTAGCAAAGTGTCGTCAGTGAGTGAAGGCGCCTGCTGAGGGCGGTCCGTGGTCACCGATTGGCTCTCAGAATCGTGACGCATGCATAGCTACGTCATTTAGCTTCAAGCCGTCTGCTGGCGTCTCGCTCAGTGTCGAATAACAGTAGCTCCGACAATATTTGTCACTTTCAGACTTCTGACTGTTTTTCCACAACGATTATTTTAAAATTATTGTTTTATATTTTTTTTCTATTTTGTCTTGTTAAATTAGTAGGCAGTTTTTAAAGGCAGATAGTAGTATATTGTATATCTTAAAGGCTTAGCTTTATGGCCTATAGCGAACAGCGACACAATTTTTGTTGCCGCTAGCGTTCGCAGAATTTCGCAATATATGGGGCTTTGTGTTATGGTACATAAATTTGTGTAACTTTTTGGCGGAATCGCTGTTGCAGCACAAGCAATTTCGCCTATTGCTACACACTACTTCGTAGCGTGGTCAGTCTTTTTGTTTATCACAGTCGTGGACACTGCACTGTGCTTAAATCGTTCGTCGGATTTAGGCCCCATATGCCATGTAACTGGCAAACTTGTGGGGTCCAATTACACATTGTCTCATTGTCCAACGACTTTTCAGGATAAGACAAATTTGTGGGTTAACGTTTTAGCTAAAACATGCAATTGCAAATTGCAGCCAAACCGTCAGTTCTATGTTGCCGCTTGACAAATACAGAAGAGGAGAGCGATTCCGCTTTTTGCCGAATTACTTTGGTTTTTGTTTAACATCTGGTCATTAAAAGAAAACGTATTCACGAGCGGACACGCCGTGTTAAAGACAAAAAAAGAAAACCAAGTAAGCCTGTGCCTACAGTGCAGACGTGCAACTGAATGAACTGATTTGCTAGTAATTATCAGGACAGCGCGACGCCAGTCGATATTGTGAAGAAATTGTGACGCGTAGTGTTGACTTGTCACTTTTAGTTGTAGCGTCGCGTCGGCATTTTCTACACGAGATGAGTCTATAAAAGTATAAAGTTCAATGAAATACACGTTTCGCGTGTACGTATACATGTCAGACTGTCAACGTGATCTGTGCCTTCTGTCGTCACTCGTCGCATGCAGTGAAAACGGGTGGTTAACGCGGCGTGTCGGCGGCGCGAATGGTTCGGTCTCACTGCTGGTTAATCGCGAGCTAAGAGTCTGTTATTAGCCCCGGCCGGCGATGGCGGGGATTGGGCCGCAATAGGTGGCGACACTCGTCGGTACCAAGTCGCCGCCCGCCCGCCTCCTACTCCGCTTGGGTCGCCTCGTGACTCGTAACAACCAATACGTCTGTCACTGACATGACGTTATGTCGCTGTCAGACAAGACCTAGTGATGAATGCAAAATTTCTCATCCAGCCTTTCGTGCGGACGTAGAAATAGAGTTTGTGATTCAAACTCTGAATTCTCTAATTGAGGACAATTTTTTGCTTCGGGTGCATGTCTGGAGTTGTGTTTGTTTCTGTTGTTGCCGTTTTCTTGCGGGGGAAATCTTGCCAAGTGTCAACGAATAGAAATGTGTTATATAGGCCTATACATTCTTATATTTGACATGTTGCAAAATGTAATTTGCTGCTTGCGAGAATTGGCAGCGCTCTCCCATCTGAACAGGGAAGTAAAGGGTGAGAGAGATGGCAATGGAGATACGGTAGACCAGTGGCGGCGCCAAGGGGGTGCCAGGGGGGCCATGGGCCCCCCATTTGAGGCTCGGCCCCCCTTTGGCCCCCCATTTGAGTTTCACAACATGAAGCAAAATGCAGTCTATGTATAACTAAACTGCAGTAACTTCATTGATCTAGCTGAATTCTAACTGATGACAAACTTTGATTATTTAAAATGCCACAAAGTAAAAAAAACATTTACCAACTGAGTGTATCAATGTTCCCAAGCACTGGATGGCAGTAGCCCCTAGATGATGTTACAACACTACAGCAGTCTTTATCTGCTACCAGTTTCTTTGATTCAGTCAAAATAGTAGTAACT
>Ga0209367_1000239_pt1 | contig 46771 bp, 14 predicted proteins | sample WorMetLIZISLAND2_FD_187412 | JGI IMG/M metagenome (GOLD analysis project Ga0209367, IMG submission 187412) | Marine gutless worms symbiont microbial communities from Max Planck institute for Marine Microbiology, Germany - Olavius geniculatus... ... | reverse complement strand
GATCCCCACTATCGATATGATGATTATCCTCATTATGAGGCTTTCCGGAATCCGGCTACGCAGAACCAAATCATGGGGACTCGAAGACATCGCCTTAAATTAATCCTTTAAATGGTAGATAGACCCGAAGAAAATACAGCTAGATTTACATTCAGCCTATCAGATCGTCCATCAGAAAATTAATAATACAAAAGAAAATGAAAAATTAGAAAGTTTATTCAGCGCTATTCTAAAACAATCGTGATCTATATTGAGATCACAAAGTAATGTTGGCCACAAGGACATGGATCTTCAAGTGAGGCTACGGGTTGTTAAAGAGCTTACAATTGCAAAAGCACCATTTATGCAAAGAGCGATGGCCCGGATATTTTCGTCTTGCGTGAAATGGTTGCGGCAGTAGACAATAATTTCGTCGTCAACTTTTGATTGCCGTTTTAGTTTATACTTTCTTTTTGCATATCAAACCGCACTTTTTTTAGTATGAAGAAGAAATTTCTGTTCTATCTTGGCCACCCGGCTCACTTCCATTTATTCAAAAATGTTGTCGAGGCCTTAATCAAGCGCCGACACCATGTAGATGTTTTAATAAAAAAAAGATATTCTTGAGTCACTCGTAGCGAATTCAGGACTTAACTATGTAAACATTCTTCCTGAAGGCCGAAAGGACAGTAAATCAGGAATCGCCGTCGGGTTGCTGAAAAGATTCCTAAAAATGTTTTCTTTCTGTTTGGTGAACAGACCGGATATTCTAATCGGAACTAGTGTTGAAATTTCGTATGTAGGCAAAATACTTGGTATTCCATCCATCAATGTCAATGAAGATGACGCTGAAGCGGTGCCGTTATACGCGAAGCTTGGCTACCCTCTTGCAAGCATTATACTCACGCCGCAAGCCTGTAACAATGGGAGGTGGGAGAACAAGACCATAAAATATGCCGGTTACCATGAATTAGGGTATCTTCATTCGAATCATTTTTCGCCGGATAGATCCATCGTAGAGCAATATTTTTCTACTCCGCAGAGATATTTTCTCATTCGTTTTGCGAAATTAAATGCCCATCATGATGCTGGTGTCAAAGGCATTAATTCTGATATTGCCGCGAAAATAATACGTTTACTGGAATTCCATGGGAAAGTGTTCATTACTTCAGAAAGGGAACTGGAGCCGCAATTTGAGAAATACAGAGTTGCGGCAAACCCATTATTCATGCATCATGCAGTTTACTTTGCAAAAATGTTTATTGGCGATAGCCAGACAATGACAGCAGAAGCTGCTGTCTTGGGGACAGCATCATTGCGATTTAGCGATTTTGTCGGAAAAATCGGTTACTTGGAAGAACTCGAGCATAAATATGGGCTTACTTTTGGCATTAATACTTCTGAGCCAAAAAAATTGTATAGAAAAATTGAGGAATTTTTGAGTACTCCTAATTTAGAGGAAGAGTGGCAAAGACGAAGGCAAAGAATGCTTTCTGAAAAGATTGATGTTGGTTCTTTTATGACCTGGTTTATTGAGAATTTTCCTCAGAGCGTTGAAATTATGAGAAGAGATTCTGACTTTCAGTGGAAATTCAAATGAACACCGTTTCTACAGTAGGCGCCCGTCTCCAGTTTATCAAATTTCGCCTTTTATCTAAATGAAGCTTCCCACCGCAGGCGGACTGGATATCAAAACTGAAAAAAATCTGATTATACGTGGGGGCATGTTGTTTCCCCTCAAACCCCTCTTCCGTATACTTACCCCACCCCCAAGCAATTGGGGTATTAAATAGATCATAGCAAATCCTCGAGGAAAGGCACAGTGCCATCATGGGAATGACAAAAAAAGGAACTACAAATTTTTGGGGGTCCTCAATTATGCACGGAATAACCTGGGTTGGAAACAACCTGGAAGAATAATCTATACGTCTCTGAGCTTTGACGCGAGCAAAGTTACCCTAGGAAAGTGACATTATGGAAAACCGAATACACACCCGACTGACAGCCCGAGACGATTCCCTTGTCGATTTTAAAGCCGGAGGCGTCCGTGCCGGTAGGATTTCCGACATCAGTCCTGGCGGTCTTGCCTTCAGTTATCAGGGGGGAAAAACACCGGTGGCCGGGATCAGACGTGTGGACATTAACATGGCGAATAGGAAGTTTCACCTGTCGAATGTACCGTGCACCATTGTATATGACACCATTGACATTGTGACCGCCTCGAATGGAGACATCTACCACCGCAGGTGCGGTCTGAAATTCGGTGAGATGAAGGATGAACACAAAAATAAGCTGAACTATTTTTTGAGCAATTTCACCACCGGGTTGAAAAAAGACGGGCATTTAGGGGCTATTGCCATGAATAAATTCCGAAGCGCCCGCCGTTATGCACTGCCATTGTTCATTGATTTCCTATTGCTGACGGTGGCGCTGCTGGGTGTGCAGCTGGCAAAACGACAAAACTTTAAATTGTCGATGCTCTACTTCGGATTGTTTGCCATTTTCTATCTCCTCTGGCTGGCGATATCCATAATAATGGAAAAGTACCGTAAAATTTTTCAAAAAACATTCTTTGACGCCATCATGGTGATCATCAAATCAAATATCGCCCTGGTCTACCTGATTTCTTTTGCCGTCGTTTTACGGTCAGAGCTGTCAGCGGTATCCAGGATGCAGACATTCGGCGTATGCGCTGCTTTTTTACTGCTGGAGCTGGTTGCTTATTCGTTGTACTATTTTCTTCACAAAACCCAGATCAACGGCCACGGTGTATCCGTTCAGATCAAAAAGAAACCTTTCGACATTTTATCTTATCCATTGGTGGTCATCGATGCCGGGCTGGTTTTGGCAGCCTTTATGGCCATGAATTATATTAAAAGAGGCGGATTTGCCCTTCCGCCCGGGTACGACCAAGCAATTCTGCTGCTGTATAGCCTCTGGGCGATCAGTGCGGTTTTCACTAATAAATTTAATCCTTCCGCTTTTAAAGCATCCTATACAGCCGCGTTCAGCCATTGCATTAAGGCCGCGGTTTTTATGGGCGCCGGGCTTGGAGTTGTCATTTTCGCCTTCAGGATGTTTTACTATTCCCGGCTTCAATTATTCGGTATCCCGGTGGTATTATTGGCCTTCGAGGCGGGCATCTATTATTTATATTGTCTATATTGGAAATACGGCAAAATCGGCAAAGATATCGAAACTACGGCCGAGGTCAGGGAGGTCATCGATCTTCAGGAAAACAATCGAAATCTGCCCGGAGAAAAATGTGAACCCGAAATCTCCGATCCGGTTGGAACCAAACTCAAGCATGCCTTGGAATTTTTTGACCCGAAAATATATGAATTCATAAAGGATACCGTCGATCTGACAACGATCGAGCGGAGTGCCACGGCCCTGATGAGTACGGATGACATCAATGCAATCGTACCCTTAGAAGACAGCGGACACCAGCTTTTTATCAATCTTCATAAGACCAACGATGTGCGCTGGTTCAACCGGTACTTTCTTACAATTTACAGAAAATTGAAAAACCAGGGCTATTTTATTGGCAAGGTACACACTATTTCGACTCATAAAAAACATTATTATAAAAAATATCCGAAATATATCGCCGGATCGTTCTACTATATCAATTATATATGGTGCCGTATCTTCCCGAAGTTACCTTTCGTCAATAAATTGTATTTAGCCCTGACCCAAGGGCGAAACCAAATGGTGTCAAAATCGGAGATCTTTGGTCGACTCTATTTTTGCGGATTTAAATTGGTTGACGACACGGAGATTGGGAACGACTTATTTTTCGTCGCCCAAAAGGTGAAAATGCCGTCTTACCAAACCAACCCCACCTCCGGCCCCATCGTACAGTTAAAACGTCTTGGCTTCAACGGTCAGATGATTATTGTTTATAAGTTCAGGACCATGTATCCGTTTTCAGAATTCCTGCAGGAATATATGTATCAAAAAAACAATCTGAAGACCGGGGGCAAATTCAAAAACGACTTTCGGGTTACCGACTGGGGAAAGTTCATGCGGGCCTCCTGGCTGGACGAACTGCCGATGATTTACAACTGGTTCAAGGGGGACATCAAATTGTTTGGTGTCAGGCCCTTGAGCTACCAGTGCCTCAGTTTATATACGGATGAACTTCGCAAACTGAGAACATCGGTAATGCCCGGGCTGATACCACCTTTTTATGCCGACATACCTAAATCGCTGCCGGAAATATTCGCTTCGGAAAAGAGGTATTTAGAGGCCTATCTTGAAAGACCTCTAAAAACACAATGGACCTATTTTTGGAAAGTGTTTTCCAATATTGTCATCAAGGGGGCTCGGAGTAATTAGCACTTCAAACACACGAAAACGCTCCGTGTCATTTACAGATCTTCTCATCAACTACTATTCTTCAGCTTAATATCATCCACCCTACCGCTGCCGTGGATGCGAAAGCCGTTGACCTCCAAAATACTCACCCCCGGCTGTGCTGCTTCCAAATCCGCCTGCAGATCACGAACAAAGGTACGCCACTGGCCGTCCTTCACATCTGAACCAAGACCATATTGCACATAGGCACCGCTTCCAAGACTATCTGAATCAACCGGGGTGTAGTAGATGTATCGATGACCCGCTGTGGTCTCCACGTCGACAAAAACATAAAAGTGCTCAGAATATCGCATACTCCATTCAATTATAAACCGGTTCGAATCGAGCCACGGGCTTCCATTAGCCTTTCCCAAATAGTAACCACTGGCTGTGCCCGAACCCGAAAGCTCGATCACACGGCTTTGACGATCGGTATCATAAACATTGGAGATCACCGCTCCGGGCGGATCACTGTCATATAATACAATCCAACCCTCTGTCGTGCTATCCTCGGCGTCTTCATAAATTGTTTGTGAAGGAGTAGCGCTGCTGTCTCCGGGATCAAAACCCTGGACTATCTCGGCATGATCATGGACACCATCATTGTCCGAATCCATATCCACCAGATTGTTCAGCCCGTCACCATCATAATCGATGTCCCAATCCGCTCCCCAGAAGGATAGTTCATCACCATCTCCCATACCATCCCCATCCGTGTCTCTTTTATACGGATCAGTTTCGTAAACATCCCGCTCGTCGACATCCGCAATCCCATCACCATCGGTATCCCAGGATACAGGCACTGCGCTCAGTAATTTTATATCATCCACCCTGCCGCTGCCGAGGATGCGAAAACCGTTAACCTCCAAAATACTCACCCCGGGCTGAGCATCTTCCAGGTCCGCCTGCAGATCACTGACAATCGTATGCCACTGACCATCGATCACATCCGACCCAAGTCCATAGTGTACATAGACACTGCCTCCTAAATTGTCATAGTCAACCGGGGTGTAGTAGAGATATCGCTGGCCCGCCGTGGTCATCACATCGACTAGAACTTCAAATCTCTCTGAATATCGCATGCTCCATTCGATTTTAAACCGACTCGTTTCGTGCCACGGGCTTCCATTGGCCTTTCTCAAATGGTAACCATTGGCAGTGCCAGAACCCGCAAGCTCGATCACCCGGCTCCCACGATCCGTATCATATACATTGGCAATCACCGCGCCGGCGGGATCATCGTCATAGACAATCCAGCCGTCCGTCGTGTTATCTTCAGCATCCTCATAAATCGGCTGTGAAGGAGTTGAACTGTTGTCTCCGGGATCATAACCCCGGACAATTTCAGCATTGTCCTGAACACCATCATTGTCGGAGTCGATATCCACCAGATTGTTCAAATCGTCACTATCATAATCGATGCTCCAGTCGATATCCCAGAATACCAACTCCTCGCCATCATCAATGCCGTCCTCATCCGTGTCTTTTTTGTACGGGTCGGTTTCATAAACTCCCCTCTCGTCGACGTCTGAAAGCCCGTCACCATCGTTGTCCCAGGATACGGGCATGGCGCTCAGCAATTTAATATCATCCACCCTGCCGTTGCCGTGGATGCGAAAACCGTTGACTTCCAAAATACTCACACCGGGCTGAGCATCCTCCAGGTCCGCCTGCAGATCATTAACAATCGTATGCCACTGACCATCGATCACATACGAACCGAGACCATGGTGCACATGAACACCGTTTCCAAGATTGTTATAGCCAACCGGTGTGTAGTAGATGTATCGTTGGCCCGCCGTAGTCATCACATCGATATAGACTTCAAATTTCTCCGAATATCGCATGCTCCATTCTAGTATAAACCGGCTCGAATCGAGCCACGGACCCCCATACGCCTTTCTCAATTGGTATCCATTGGCAGTGCCTGAACCCGCAAACTCGATCACACGGCTTTGACGATCCGTATCGTAAACATTGGTAATCGCCGCCCCGGCCGGGTCGTCGTCAGACACAACCCAGCCGTCTGTCGTGTCATCCTCAGCATCCTCATAAATTGTCTGCAAAGGGGCAGAAGTGTTGTCTGCGGGATCATAACCCTGGACAATTTCGGCCAGGTCCTGAACACCATCATTGTCGGAGTCGATATCCACCAGATTGTTCAATCCGTCACCATCATAATCGATGTCCCAATCCGCTCCCCAGAAGGATAGTTCAGCGCCATCTCCCATGCCATCCCCATCCGTGTCTATTTTGTGCGGATCAGTTTCGTAAATATCCGTCTCGTCGACGTCCGCCAGCCCGTCTTTATCATTATCCAGGATCCTCATTAATGTGATATCATCCACCCTGCCGCTGCCGTGGATTCGAAAACCGTTGACCTCCAAAATACTTATTCCCGGCTGAGCTGCTTCCAAATCCGCCTGCAGATCACGAACAAAAGTACGCCACTGACCATCTTTGGCATCCGAACCAAGACCATATTGCACATAGGCACCGTTTCCAAAATTGCTATCGTCAACCGGGGTGTAGTAAATATATCGCTGCCCCGCTGTGGTTTCGACATCGATAAAAACATAAAAATGCTCAGAATATCGCATGCTCCATTCTATTACAAACCGACTCGAATCGCGCCACGGGCTCCCACTAGCCTTACTCAAATAGTATCCATCGGCAGTGCCTGAACCCGATAGCTCGATCACCCGGCTTTGACGATCGGTATCATAAACATTGGCAATCACCACTCCAGCCGGATTATCGACAAATAATACCTTCCAACCGTCGGTCGTGTTATCCTCAGCGTCCTCATAGATCGTCTGTGATGGCGTATCGCTGTTGTCGGCAGGATCAAAACCCTGGACTATCTCGGCATGATCATGAACGCTATCATTGTCCGAGTCCATATCCACCAGATTGTTCAATCCGTCACCATCATAATCGATGCCCCAATCCGCTCCCCAGAAGGATAGTTCTTCACCATCACCCATGCCGTCCCCATCCGTGTCTCTTTTGTAGGGATCAGTTTCGTAAACACTCCTCTCGTCGACATCCGCAAGCCCGTCACCATCATTATCCCAGGATAGAGGCATGGCGCTCAGCAATTTGATATCATCCACCCTGCCGCTGCCGTGGATGCGAAAACCGTTGACTTCCAAAATACTCACCCCGGGCTGAGCATCTTCCAGGTCCGCCTGCAAATCACTGATAATCGTATGCCACTGACCGTCTCTGACATCCGTACCCAGTCCATGGTGCACATATACACCGCCGCCAAGACTGCTGTCGTCAACCGGGGTGTAGTAAATGTATCGCTGACCCGCTGTGGTCATCACATCGATTAGGACTTCAAAGTTCTCCGAATATCGCATGCTCCATTCTAGTATAAAGCGGCTCTCATCACGCCACGGGCTCCCATTAGCCTTTCTCAATTGGTATCCATTGGCGGTGCCTGAACCCGCAAGCTCGATCACCCGGCTCCCACGATCCGTATCATATACATTGGCAACCGCTGCCCCGACTGGATCATTGTCATATACAATCCAGCCGTCCGTCATGTTATCCTCAGCGTCTTCATAAATCGGCTGCGAAGGTGTACTGCTGTTGTCGGCGGGATCAAAGCCCTGGACAATCTCGGCATTGTCCTGAACACCATCATCGTCAGAGTCGATGTCCACCAGGTTGTTCAGTCCGTCATTGTCATAGTCGGCGTTCCAATCGGTACCCCAGAGTGCCAACTCTTCGCCATCATCAATGCCGTCCTCATCCGTGTCTTTTTTGTACGGGTCAGTTTCGTAAACTCCCCTTTCGTCGACATCCGCCAGCCCGTCACCATCATTATCCCAGGATACAGGCATGGCGCTCAGCAATTTAATATCATCCACCCTGCCGCTGCCGTGGATGCGAAAACCGTTGATCTCCAGGATATTCACGCCGGGCTGAGCATCCTCCAGATCCGACTGCAGATCACTAACAATCTTACGCCACTGGCCATCGATCACATACGAACCAAGACCATGATGCACATAAACTCCGCCTCCAAGACTGCTTTCGTCAACCGGGGTGTAGTAGAGATATCGCTGACCCGCTGTGGTCATTACATCGATATAAACTTCAAATTTCTCCGAATATTGCATGCTCCATTCTAGTACAATCCGACTTGAATCGTACCACGGGCTCCCATTAGTCTTTCTCAATTGGTACCCATTGGCAGTGCCAGAACCCGCAAACTCGATCACACGGCTATGAAGATCCGTATCATAAACATTAGCAATCGCCGCCCCGGCTGGGTCATCGTCAGAAACGACCCAACCAGTTACCGTCGTGTTCCAAGCATCCTCATAATTGATCGAGGTTGTGATTTGATCAACATCTGTCACGCGGGCACTGGCTTCCGGTTTGTAAAAGTCGATTGCCTGCCCCTCAGAATCGTATCCCGCCACGGAAAAATAATATGTAACCAATTTCTCGGCAAGCCATATGTCGTAACTGGTGACGTTTCCGACATCGATGGTTTGCGTATAATCCCTCGGTGCATTTCCAATATAGACCTCATAGCCCACTACCTCAGGTGAATCGCTCGGATCCCATGAAAAGGTGAATCGACCTGCATAAACATTCACACTCACCGTGGCCGTGTTGCTGCCGCCCCGACCATCGCTGATCTCATAAGTGAAGGCATCCTGGCCGATAAAATCAGCATTCGGGGTGTAGGTGACAGTGTTGTCGCCATTGTCAGTCACCACGCCGTCGGCCGCCTGGGTCACCCCAGTCAGACTGAATCCATCGCCGTCCTCATCGCGGTCGTTGGCCAGCACTTCGATGATCACCGGGGTTTCTGCATGGGTGCTCACCGCGTCATCTGTTGCCAACGGGGCTTCATTTGCATCGATAACGGTAATTGTGAGTTTTTGTTCAAAAGCACCACCATGCTGGTCATCGGTTCTCACCCGAATCTTATAAGTGCTCTGGTATTCGAAATCGAATTCGGCCGCCGTCTGCAGCGCATCACCGGCAATGGTGAATGAATCGTTGTCGTCATCGTCTATTCCCTCAGCCATGCTATAGAGGTGAATCTGTCCGATATCCTGATCCGTTGTCGAGAAGATTCCGACGGTGGTACCGATAGGCTGGTTCTCGGATATTGCGGTGTTGGTCAAAGTGACGCCAAGCGGTGCTTCATTGTTCAGATTATTTACAATAATGGTAAACTGCTTCTCGAAAAACTCACCACTTAAATCTTGCGATCTCACCAGCAGGCTGTATGAATTTATTAGCTCATAGTCAAAGATCGAACTCGACCTAAGCTCATTGCCCACAATGGTGAAATGCATCCAATCATCGTCAGTCCCCACTTCTACCAGGCTGTATGTATGATTGTCGCCTGCATCAGTATCGGTCGAGGTGAAAGTACCCACCGGAACACCGGACGGCAGGTTCTCGTCAATAGTGTTATTGCTCAGCGTAATGTCGGTCGGTGGATCGTTGACCGGCGTGACGGCCAGGGTAAAGCTTTGGCTGCCTGCCGCCGCGCCGTCTTCACCACCATCAGCGACAGTCACCGTCACCGTGCCGGAGCTCACCACCCCCTCCAATGGCGTCCACTCGATCAGCCCGGTGTTGGAGATAGTCATCCCTGTCGGGGCATTGATGAGGTTAAAAGATAGATCCAGGCCGTTGTTCGCGTCATCCGGATCAGTGACCGTCACCGGGTAGCTGAAGAGCACATCCTCCGTAGCACTCGACGGCGCCGTCGAGTTGATCACCGGTCCATCGTTGACTGCCGTCACCGTCACCATCAAATCGAATACAGCGCTGGTGCTATTTGCGTTCTCCCCGTCGTCAACGGTCACCGGCACCGTCAGGATCCCACTAAAATCCGGACTCGGTGTAATGGTATGACCCGAGCGACTGTAATTGGCACCGTCAGCGACTCCCAGCGTAAAACCGGCCGGATAGGCGTTGTCCGGGTCTGTAACGTTCAACGCCGACAGCGTTATAGTGAGCTCCGTATCTTCAGCGGTACTTACTGCAGCCTGGCCCGTAATCAGCGGAGTTGCGTTGATATCGGCGATATCAATGGTGATAAAGGCATCGGCGCTCAGCGCCCCGAGGTCAGTCACTGCAACGGTTAGGAAGTAACTCGGTGTGGCTTCAAAATTCAGAGTACTGTTATCGGCAACAGTGATCACACCCGAGCCGCTGTCGATGGCAAAAACACCGCCCGCATTGCCCGCGGTGATGCTGTAGGTCAGGCTGTCAGCGGCATCGGGGTCCAGAGCGGCCACCGTTCCCACCGGGGTGTTGTTTGCCGCGTTTTCCGCCAGGCTGAAACTAGTGGATTGCACAGTCGGCGATTCGTTTTCATTTAATACAGTTATAGTAATTTGCGCCTCAAAGACACTGCTGCTTTGATCGACAGTCCGTACCCGGATGCTGTAAGAACTGCGCGATTCATAGTCGAAGCTTGCAGCTGCGCGGATCCCATTGCCGGAGATGGCAAACATTCCATTATCGGCGGCGCCGGTGCCGCTCACCAGGCTGTAGGTGTGGCCGTCTGCAGTATCCTGATCCAATGTGGTCAATATCCCGACAATCGATCCGGCATCCTGATTCTCGGCCACCGCGTTGTTGCTCAGAACGATGTCGGTCGGTGCATCGTTAGCGTCGATAACGGTAATCGTAAGTTTCTCTTCAAACGCCCCCCCGTGCTGGTCATCGGTTTTCACCCGAATTTTATAAGTGCTTTTGCTTTCAAAATCGAGTCCGGCCGCCGTTTTCAAAACATCACCTAAAATTGAGAAGGATGCGTTATCGTCATCGTCCAATCCCTCAGCCATGCTGTAAACGTGATTCTGGCCGATATCCTGATCTGTCGTCGAGAAAATTCCGATGGTGGTACCGATAGGCTGGTTCTCCGATATTGTGCTATTGGTCAAAGTAACGCCAAGCGGTGCTTCATTGCTTAAGTTATTTACGACTATGGTGAACGGCTTTTCAAAAATCTCACCCTCTTCATCCTGCGTTCTCACCAGCAGGCTGTAAGAACTTACAAGCTCATAGTCAAAGATCGAACTCGATCTAAGCTCGTTGCCCGCAATGGTGAAGTACATCCAGTCATCATCAATACCACTTTCTACCAGGCTGTAACTATGGCTATCACCGACATCAGTGTCCGTGGAGGCAAAAGTACCCACCAGGGTCCCGGACGGCAGGTTCTCATTGATGCTGCTGCTGCTCAACGCAATGTCCGTCGGTGCATCATTGACCGCCGTCACCGCCAGGGTAAATTTTTCGCTGCCTGCAGCCGCCCCGTCTTCTCCACCGTCGGCGACCGTCAGCGTCACCTCGCCGGAGCTCACTACCCCTTCCAATGGGGTCCATTCGATCAGACCGGTGCCGGAGATCGTCATTCCCGCCGGGGCATTGATGAGGATAAACGTCAAATCCGTGCCGTTATTCGCATCATCCGGATCATTGACAACCACCTGGTAACTGTAGAGCACATCCTCTGTTGCGGCGGTCGGCGCCGTGGAGGTGATTATCGGTGTATCGTTAACAGAAGTAACCGACACGGTAAACAGCTCGGTGGCCGCTGCGGCACCATCTTCGCCACCATCGACCACGGTCACTGTCACATCACCGGAGCTCACCTCCCCTTCAAGCGGCGTCCACTCAATGAGGCCCGTATTCGAGACGGTCATCCCGGTTGGAGCGTCAGTCAGGTTGAAAATCAGATCCGCACCGTTATTCGCATCATCCGGATCATCTACAATGACCTGGTAGCTGTAAAGAACATCCTCGGTTGCAGTGTTTGATGCCGCGGAAGTTATCAATGGGGCATCATTGACTTCTGTTACGGCAACTGTAAAACGCTCGGTGGCGGCCAGGGCGCCATCTTCGCCACCGTCAACGACACTGACCGTGACTTCGCCTGAGCTCGTCACCCCTTCAAGTGGTGTCCACCCGATTAAGCCCGTACCGGATATCGTCATCCCCTCAGGTTCATCGAGCAGGCTAAATGTCAAATCGGCGCCGTTATTGACATCATCCGGATCAGCCACCGTCACCTGATAATTGTATAATATGTCCTCGGTTGCGGTAACAGGCGCCGTAGAGGTTATCACAGGAGCATCGTTGACAGTCAAAACGGCTACGGTGAAGATCTCGGTGGCCGCTGCAGCCCCATCTTCGCCACCATCAGCGACTGTTACCGTGACATCTCCGGAAGTCGTCACACCTTCTTCAGGTATCCATTCAATGAGACCCGTGTTTGAGATAGTCATTCCGGCAGGTTCATTGGATAGAATAAAGTTCGGGTCCGTGCCGTTGTTAATATCATCCGGATCAGCCACTGTCACCTGGTAACTATAGAGAATATCCTCTGTGGCTGAGATTGGCGCCGCGGAGGTGATCACAGGTGGATCATTGACCACCGTGACGGCGACGGTAAAGATTTCTGTCGCAGCAGTAGTCGCATCTTCACCACCATCGGCAACACTAACGGTTACCGCACCGGAGGTCACCACCCCTTCTATTGGTGTCCATTCGATTAAACCGGCACTGGATACTGTCATCCCTGAAGGTTCATTGAATAGACTAAAAGTCAGATCCGTGCCGTTATTCGCATCATCGGGATCATCAATCATCACCTGATAACTATAGAGCACATCCTCTGTTGCGGCAGTCGGCGCCGTGGAGGTGATTACCGGTGCGTCGTTGACCGATGTTACCGAAACGGTAAACAGCTCGCTGGCCGCTGCGGCACCATCTTCACCACCATCGGACACAGTCACTGTCACACCACCGGAGCTCGTTTCCCCTTCAAACGGCGTCCACTCAATTAGACCCGTATTCGAGACAGTCATCCCTGTTGGAGCGTCAATCAGGTTGAAGATCAGATCCGTGCCGTTATTCGTATCATCCGGGTCATTTACTGTTACCTGGTAGCTGTAAAGCACGTCCTCAGTGGCTAAAATCGAAGCCGTGGAGGTTATCACCGGAGCATCGTTCACAGCTGCAACTGCAATTGCAAAAAGCTCTGTAGCCGTTGTCGCCCCATCTTCGCCACCATCGGAAACCGTCAGCGTCACATCGCCGGAATTCGCCACCCCTTCCAACGGGGTCCACTCGATCCTGCCCGTTCCTGAGATCGTCATCCCGGCCGGGGCATTGGTGAGGCTAAACGCCAGATCCGTGCCGTTATTCGCATCATCGGGATCATCAATCATCACCTGATAACTATAGAGCACATCCTCTGTTGCGGCAGTCGGCGCCGTGGAGGTGATTACCGGTACGTCGTTGACAGATGTTACCGAAACGGTAAACAGCTCGCTGGCCGCTGCGGCACCATCTTCACCACCATCGGACACAGTCACTGTCACACCACCGGAGCTCGTTTCCCCTTCAACCGGCGTCCACTCAATCAGGCCCGTATTCGAGACAGTCATCCCTGTTGGAGCATCAATCAGGTTGAAGATCAGATCCGTGCCGTTATTCGCATCATCCGGATCCACAACCGCCATTTGGTAGCTGTACGGCATATCCTCTGTGGCTGCGGGCGGTGCCGTGGAAGTGATCGATGGCGGGTCGTTGACCGACGTCACAGCCACGGTAAATGACTCAACTCCTGCTTCTGCCCCGTCTTCACCATCATCGGCGACCGAGACTGTCACTTCCCCGGAGCTCGACACCCCTTCTACCGGCGTCCACTCGATCAGTCCCGTGCTGCTGATCGTCATGCCGGCAGGTTCATTGACCAGGCTAAAGCTCAGATCCATACCATCGTTCGCATCATCCGGATCTGACACCACCACCTGATAGCTATAGGGCATATCCTCCGTCGCTGAAGTTGGCGCAGTGGAGGCGATTAGCGGCGGGTCATTGATAGTCGTAACAGTAACTGTAAAGAGCTCCGTGGCGCCTGCTGCGCCATCTTCTCCACCGTCAGCAGCAATCACCGTTACATCGCCGGAGCTTGTCACCCCTTCCAACGGCGTCCACTCAATTAGACCCAAGCTGCTGATCGTCATACCCGACGGCTCATTAGAAAGACTAAAGCTCAGATCCGTACCATTGTTGGCATCATCTGGATCAGCAACCGCAACTTGATAACTGTACAGCATGTCTTCAGCCGCTGCGGTGGATGCCATAGAGATGATCACCGGTGGATCGTTGACAGAAGTGACCGATACGGTAAACTGTTCGACGGCCGCTGCGGCACCATCTTCTCCGCCGTCAAATACGCTGACAGTGACTTCTCCGGAGTAAGTTACCCCTTCAAGGGGCGTCCACTCTATTAGGCCTGTACTGGAGATACTCATCCCCGCCGGCGCATTAGTTAGACTGTAAGTCAAGTCAGCGCCGTTATTTGCATCATCGGGATCGTCTGTCGTCACTTAATAACTGTAGGGCATATCCTCTGTAGCAGCTTCCGGTGCCGTGGAAGTGATTACCGGTGGGTCGTTGACAATTGTGACGGCAATCGTAAAGATCTCCGCTGCTGCTGCCCCGTCTTCGCCGCCATCAGCCACCGTCACCGTCACTTCTCCGGAGCTCGTGACACCTTCTAACGGCGTCCACTCTACCACACCCGTGCTGCCGATCGTCATTCCCGCCGGTTCGTTGGCCAGGCTAAAGCTCAAATCCGTGCCGTTGTTCGCATCATCCGGATCGGACACTGCCACCAGATAGCTATACGGCACATCCTCGGTTGCGGCAGTCGGCGCCGTGGAGGTGATTACCGGGGCATCGTTGACTGATGTAATCGATATGGTAAACAGCTCGGTCGCCGCTGCGGCACCGTCTTCTCCGCCATCGGCCACGGTCACCGTCACAGCACCGGAGCTCGTTTCTCCTTCAAGCGGCGTCCACTCAATTAAGCCCGTATTCGAGACGGTCATCCCGGTTGGAGCGTCAGTCAGGTTGAATATCAGATCCGTGCCGTTGTTCGCATCATCCGGATCATCCACTATAACCTGATAGCTGTAAGGAACATCCTCGGTTGCAGTGCTTGATGCCGCGGAGGTTATCGATGGGGCATCATTGACGCTTGTTACGCCAATGGTAATGCGCTCTGTGGTGGCTACAGCGCCATCTTCGCCACCGTCAGTGACTGAGGCAGTGACTTCACCTGAGCTCGTCACCCCTTCATTGGGAGTCCACTCGATCAAACCTGTACTGGATATCGTCATGCCCGCAGGTTCATTGCTTAAACTAAATGTGAGATCAGCACCGTTGTTCGCATCATCGGGATCATTGACCACCAACTGGTAGGTATAGAGCGTATCTTCAGTCCCGGTAGCAGGCGCCGTGGAAGTTATCACCGGAGCATCGTTGACTGCTATAACGGCGACAGTGAAGACCTCGGTGGCCGCTACAGCTCCATCTTCGCCTCCGTCAGCGACTGTTACCGTCACCTCGCCGGAACTCGCCTCCCCTTCCAACGGCGTCCACTCGATCAAGCCCGTGCCGGAGATTGCCATCCCCGGCGGCGCATTGGTCAGTCCAAAGCTCAGATCAGCGCCGTTATTGGCATCATCCGCATCGGCCACTATCACCTGGTAGCTATATAGCAAATCTTCTGTGGCTGAATTCGAGGCCGTGGAGGTGATTAGCGGCGCATCGTTGACAGATGCTACGGCAATGGTAAAGATCTCCGTGGCAGCTGCAGTCGCATCTTCACCACCATCGGCAACGCGAACGGTCACCGCACCGGAAGTCGTCACACCTTCCAATGGAATCCACTCGATCAGTCCGGTGGCGGAGATGGTCATCCCCGACGGCGCATCGGTCAGGCTGAACGTCAGATCAGTGCCGTTGGCTGCATCATCGGGATCAACCACCGTCACCGGGTAGCTATAGAGTTCATCCTCTGTGGCTGTGGCAGGTGCCACAGAGGTGATCAACGGTGCATCGTTGACGGCCGCAACTGCAACCGTGAATATCTCGACCGCCGCAGCAGCGCCATCTTCTCCGCCGTCGGCGACCGTCACTGTCACGGCACCGGAGGTCAACACACCTTCCAATGGTGTCCAACCAATTAGACCGGTATTGGAAATGGTCATCCCGGCAGGTTCATTGGTTAAGCTGTAGCTCAGATCCGTACCGTTGTTCGAATCATCCGGATCAGCCACCGTCACCTGATAGCTGTAAGGTATATCTTCGGTAGCAGTTGTCGGAGCCGCGGAGGCGATCACCGGCGCATCGTTGACCGCCGTGGCCGTAAAAGTTGCCGCATCTTCGGCATAGAGGGCTCCCGCATCTGTCGCTCTAAAGGTGATGATCTCAGAACCGTTCCAGTCTTCATGAGGAATCGTGATGGTGGCCACGCGGCTGGCATCGATGGTGACTGCAAGATCGCTGTTGCCCGAGGCGGTCCAAGTAATCTCGGCATCGGGATTGTCGATATCGTCGACATAGTCATCCAGAATAACGGTCGCAAAGCCCGACCCCTCCGCTATGCTCTGATCTCCAATGTCACTGACCAACGGCGCATCGTTGACAGACGTCACGGCCAGGGTAAAGTTTTCGCTGCCCGCAGGTGCCCCGTCTTCCCCGCCATCGGTGACCGTCACCGTCACCTCGCCGGAGCTCGCCACCGCTTCCAGTGGGGTCCACTCGATTAACCCCGTGTTTGAGATCGTCATCCCGGCCGGAGCATTGATCAGGCTAAACGTCAAATCCGTGCCGTTATTCGCATCATCCGGATCATCGACAACCACCTGGTAACTGTAGATCACATCCTCGGTTGCGGCAGTCGGCGCCGTGGAGGTGATTACCGGGGCATCGTTGACTGATGTAACCGAAACGGTAAACAGCTCGGTGGCCACTGCGGCACCATCTTCGCCGCCATCGGCCACGGTCAACGTCACACCACCAGAGCTCGTTTGCCCTTCAAGCGGCGTCCACTCAACTAGGCCCGTATTCGAGACGGTCATCCCGGTTGGAGCGTCTGTCAGGCTGAAGGCCAAATCCGTGCCGTTGTTGGCATCATCCGGATCCGCCACCGTTATCTGGTAACTATACAACACATCCTCGATGGCTGATATCGGAGCCGCAGAAGTTATCAGCGGCGGATCGTTGACCGCTGTGACGGCGATGGTAAAAATCTCTGTGGCGGCTGCCGCTGCATCTTCTCCACCATCACTGACGGTCACCGTCACATTTCCGGAGGTGATGACGGCTTCTATGGGCGTCCATTCGATCAGGCCGGTGCCTGAGATGGTCATCCCGGCAGGTTCATTGCTTAAGCTAAATGTGAGATCAGCACCGTTGTTCGCATCATCGGGATCATCGATCGCCAACTGGTAAGTATAGAGCGTATCTTCAGTGGCAGTAGCAGACGCCGTGGAAGTGATCACCGGAGCATCGTTGACTATTATGACGGCAACGGTGAAGACCTCGGTGGCCGCTGCCACGCTATCTTCGCCACCGTCAGCGACGGTTACCGTCACCTCGCCGGAACTCGCCACCCCTTCCAACGGCGTCCACTCGATTAGACCGGTGTCAGAGATTGTCATCCCCGCAGGAGTATTGGTAAGGCTGAACGTCAGATCAGTGCCGTTATTGGCATCATCCGGATCATTGACCGTCACCGCGTAGCTATAAAGCAAATCTTCCGTCGCACTCGATGGTGCCGTTGAGCTAATCTCCGGCGCATCGTTGACGGCCGTGGCCACGAAGGTTGCAGCATCTTCGGCATAGAGGGATCCCGCATCTGTCGCTCTGAAAATGATGGTTTCAGAACCGTTCCAGTCTTCATGGGGTATCGTGATGGTGGCCACACGGCTTGCATCGATAGTGACGGCAAGATCGCTATTGCCTAAGGCGGTCCACGTAATTTCAACATCGGTGTCGTCTATATCGTCGACGTAGTCATCCAGATTAACGATCGTAAAACTCGACCCCTCCGCTATGCTCTGATCCGCAATGTCACTGACCACCGGTGCATCATTGACCGCCGTCACCATCAAAGTAAAGTTCTCGATTCTCGGATCTGCTCCGTCTTCCCCGCCATCGGCGACTGTCACCGTCACCTCGCCGGAACTCGCCACCCCTTCTAATGGGGTCCATTCGATCAATCCGGTGCCGGAGATCGTCATTCCCGCTGGGGCATTGATAAGGCTAAACGTCAATTCCGTGCCGTTATTCGCATCATCCGGATCATCGACAACCACCTGGTAACTGTAGAGCACATCCTCGGTTGCGGCAGTCGGCGCCGTGGAGGTGATTACCGGTGCATCGTTGACCGACGTCACGGCGATGGTAAAGAGCTCGGTGGCCGCCGCAGCGCCATCTTCTCGACCATCAACCACCGTCAACGTCACACTACCGGAGCTCGTTTGCCCATCAAGCGGCGTCCACTCAACTAGGCCAGTATTCGAGACGGTCATCCCTATCGGAGCGTCTGTCAGGCTGAAGATCAGATCCGTGCCGTTGTTGGCATCATCCGGATCACCCACTATGACCTGGTAGCTGTAAAGAACATCCTCGGTTGCAGTGGTTGATGCCGAAGAAGTTATCAATGGGGCATCATTGACCACTGTTACGGCTACTGTAAAACGCTCTGTCGCGGCTACGGCGCCATCTTCGCCACCGTCAGTGACACTGACAGTGATTTCGCCTGAGCTCGTCACCCCTTCAGTGGGGGTCCACTTGACTATGCCTGTGCCGGATATCGTCATCCCCGCAGGTTCATTGGTTAAACTAAAAGAGAGATCAATACCGTTGTTCGCATCATCGGGATCATTGACCATCAACGGGTAAGTGTAAAGAGTATCTTCGGTTGCGGTAGCAGGCGCCGTTGAAATTATCACAGGAGCATCATTGACAGCCACCACAGCAACGGAAAAAATCTCGGCGGCCGCTGCAGCACCATCTTCGCCACCATCAGCGACAGTTACCGTGACATCTCCGGAAGTCGTCACACCTTCTTCAGGTATCCATTCAATGAGACCCGTGTTTGAGATAGTCATTCCGGCAGGTTCATTGGATAGAATAAAGTTCAGGTCCGTGCCGTTGTTAATATCATCCGGATCAGCCACTGTCACCTGATAGCTGTAAAGTAAATCTTCTGCAGCCGAGACCGAGGCCGTGGAGCTTATCACTGGTGGATCATTTACCGCTGTTACGGCCACTGTAAAAATCTCTGTACCTGCAACAACTCCATCTTCACCACCGTCAACCACAGTCACTGTTACAGCACCAGAGGTCATTACCCCTTCCAACGGCGTCCACTCGATCAGACCGGTGCCGGAGATTGTCATCCCTGACGGCGCTTCAGTCAGGTTGAAAGTCAAATCTGCGCCATTGTTGGTGTCATCCGGATCAGCCACCGTCACCTGGTAAACATAGAGCTCATCTTCTGTGGCTGTCGCAGGTGCCGCGGAGGTAATCACAGGGACATCGTTGACGGCCGTAACTGCAACAGTGAAAATCTCGACAGCCACTGCAGCGCCGTCTTCTCCGCCGTCGGCGACCGTCACGGTCACGGCACCGGAGGTCAACACACCTTCTAATGGTGTCCATCCAATTAAACCAGTATTGGAAATGGTCATCCCGGCAGGCTCATTGGCCAAGCTATAGATCAGATCCGTGCCGTTGTTGGCATCATCCGGATCATCCACCGTCACCTGGTAGCTGTAGAGTACATCTTCAGTAGCAGTTATCGGAGCCGCCGAGGCGATCACCGGTGCATCGTTGACGGCCGTGGCCGTAAAAGTTGCAGCATCTTCGGCATACTGGTCTCCCGCATCTGTCGCTCTAAAGATGATGGTCTCAGAACCGTTCCAGTCTTCATCGGCAATCGTGATGGTGGCCACGCGGCTGGCATCGATTGTGACTGTGAGATCGCTGTTGCCCGAGGCGGTCCACGTCATCTCGGCATCGGTATTGTCTATATCGTCGACATAGTCATCCAGATTAACGGTCGCAAAGCTCGAACCCTCCGCTATGCTCTGATCCGCAATGTCACTGACCACCGGCGCATCATTGACCGCCGTCACCGCCAATGTAAATGTTTCGTTGCCTGCCGCCGAGCCGTCCTCACCACCATCAGTGACCGAAACCGTCACCTCGCCGGATGTCATCACGCCCTCCAACGGCGTCCACTCGATTAATCCGGTGCTTGAGATCGTCATCCCGGTGGGAGCATTGATCAGGCTAAACGTCAAATCCGTGCCGTTATTCGCATCATCCGGATCGTCGACCGTCACAGGGTAGCTGTAAAGCACATCCTCGGTTGCCGATGCCGGCGCCGTGGACGTGATTACCGGCGCATCGTTGACCGACGTCACGGCGATGGTAAAGATCTCGGTGGCCGCTGCGGCGCCATCTTCTCCACCATCGACCACAGACACTGTCACATCACCCGAACTCGTTTCCCCTTCAAGGGGCGTCCACTCAACTAGGCCCGTATTCGAGACGGTCATCCCTGTCGGAGCGTCAATCAGATTGAAGATTAGATCCGTGCCGTTATTCGCATCATCCGGATCATCTACAATAACCTGGTAGCTGTAAAGAACATCCTCGGTTGCGGAGGTCGACGCCGCGGAAGTAATCGATGGGGCATCGTTGACCGCTGTGACTTCGATGGTAAAAGTCTCTATGGCGGCTGCAGCTGCATCTTCTCCACCGTCACTGACGGTCACCGTCACATTTCCGGAGGTGGCCACACCTTCTAATGGCGTCCATTCGATGAGACCTGTGCTGGATATGGCCATCCCGGCAGGTTCATTACTTAAACTAAATGTTAGATCCGCACCATTGTTCGTATCATCGGGATCATTGACCGCCACCTGGTAACTGTAGAGCACATCCTCGGTTGCGGCGGTGGGCGCCATCGAGGTGATTACCGGTGGATCATTGACCACTGCAACGGCAATGCTAAAGATCTCGGTTGCTGCCGTAGCTCCATCTTCGCCGCCGTCAGCAACTGTCACCGTCACCTCACCGGAGCTCGCCACCCCTTCCAACGGTGTCCACTGGATCAGGCCGGTGCCGGAGACCGTCATACCGGCCGGGGCGTTGGTCAGGCTGAAGGCCAGATCCGTACCGTTGTTCGCATCATCCGGATCAGCCACTTCCACCTGATAGCCGTAAAGCACATCCTCCGTCGCAATCGACGGCGCCGTTGAGCTGATCTGAGGCGCATCATTGACTGCGGTCACTGTCAGGCCGGCTGCATCTTCTGCAAACAGCGCCCCGGGATCCGTCGCCCTGAACGTTATCGTCTCAGTTCCGTTCCACTCAGCGTCAGGAATCGTGATGGTGGCAACACGATCGACGATGGATACTGCCAGAACGCTGTTGCCGCTCGCTGTCCACGTCATCTCAGCATCTGTGGTGTCTATATCGCTGACATGGTCGTCCAGGTTGATGGTCGCAAAGCTAAGTCCTTCGGCAATGCTCTGATCCGGAATGTCGCTGACTAACGGTGCATCGTTGACGGTCGTAACTGCAACCGTGAATATCTCGACCGCCGCGGCAGCGCCATCTTCTCCACCGTCGGCGACCGTCACTGTCACGGCACCGGAGGTCAACACACCTTCTAATGGTGTCCACCCAATTAGACCCGTATTGGAAATGGTCATCCCGGCGGGTTCATTGGCCAAGCTATAGATCAGATCCGTGCCGTTGTTGGCATCATCCGGATCATCCACTATGACCTGATAGCTGTAAAGAACATCTTCAATAGCAGTTGTCGGGGCCGCCGAGGCGATCACCGGCGCATCGTTGACCGCCGTCACCGTAAATGTCCCTGCATCTTCGGCATACTGGCCTCCCGCATCTGTCGCCCTGAAGATGATGGTCTCAGAACCGTTCCAGTCTTCGTCGGCATTCGTGATGGTGGCCACGCGGCCGGCATCGATGGTGACTGCAAGATCGCTATTGCCCGAGGCGGTCCACGTAATCTCGGCATCGGTATTTTCTATATCGTCGACATAGTCATCCAGATTAACGGTCGCAAAGCTCGAACCCTCCGCAATGCTCTGATCCGCAATGTCACTGACCACCGGCGCATCATTGACCGCCGTCACCGCCAAAGTAAATGTTTCGCTGCCTGCAGCTGAACCGTCCTCACCACCATCGGTGACCGTCACTGTCACTTCGCCGGATGTCGTCACTCCCTCCAACGGCGTCCACTCGATTAATCCGGTGCCGGAGATCGTCATCCCGGCGGGAGCATTGATCAGGCTATACGTCAGATCCGTGCCGTTATTGGCATCATCCGGATCATCGACAACCACCTGGTAACTGTAGAGCACATCCTCGGTGGCGCCGGCCGGCGCCGTGGAACTGATCACCGGGGCATCGTTGACCGACGTCACGGCGATGCTAAAGATCTCGCTGGCCGCTGCCGCGCCATCTTCCCCACCGTCAGCAGCCGTCACCGTCACATTTCCTGAAGTGAGCACTCCTTCCAAAGGCGTCCATTCGATGAGGCCGGTATTCGAGACAGTCATCCCTGTTGGAACGTCAATCAGATTGAAGTTCAGATCCGTGCCGTTATTGGCATCATCCGGATCATCGACAATAACCTGGTAGCTGTAGAGCAGATCCTCAGTTGCGGCAGTTGACGCCATCGAGGTGATTACCGGTGGATCATTGACCACTGCAACGGCAATGGTAAAAATCTCGGTTGCTGCCGTAGCGCCATCTTCGCCGCCGTCAGCAGCCGTCACCGTCACTTCACCGGAGTTCGCCACCCCTTCCAACGGTGCCCACTGGATCAGGCCGGTGACGGAGACCGTCATCCCCGCCGGGGCGTTGGTCAGGCTGAAGGTCAGATCCGTGCCGTTGTTGGCATCATCCGGATCAGCCACCGTCACCTGATAGCTGTAAAGCACATCCTCCGTCGCACTCGACGGCGCCGTTGAGCTGATCTCAGGCGCATCATTGACGGCGGTCACTGTCAGGCCGACTGCAGCTTCTGCAAACAGGGCACCGGGATCCGTAGCCCTGAACGTTATGGTCTCGGATCCGTTCCACTCAGCGTCAGGAATCGTGATGGTCGCAACACGATCGACTATAGTGACCGTCAAATCACTGTTGCCGCTCGCTGTCCACGTCATCTCAGCATCCAGGTTGTCTATATCGCTGACATGGTCATCCAGGTTGATGGTCGCAAAGCTAAGACCTTCGGCGATGCTCTGATCCGGAATGTCACTGACCAATGGTGCATCGTTGACGGCCGTAACTGCAAGAGTGAATATCTCCACAGCCGCTGCAGCGCCATCTTCTCCGCCGTCGGCGACCGTCACGGTCACCGCACCGGAGGTCAACACCCCTTCTAATGGTGTCCATCCAACTAGACCCGTATTGGAAATGGTCATCCCGGCCGGCTCATTGGCCAAGCTGTAGACCAGATCCGTGCCATTGTTCGCATCATCCGGATCAGCCACCGTCACCTGGTAGCTGTAAAGCACATCTTCAGTAGCAGTTGTCGGAGCCGCCGAGGCGATCACCGGCGCATCGTTGACGGCCGTGACCGTAAATGTTGCAACATCTTCGGCATAGAGGGCTCCCGCATCCGTCGCTCTAAAGATGACGGTCTCAGAACCGTTCCAGTCTTCATCGGCAATCGTGATGGTGGCCACGCGGCTGGCATCGATTGTGACTGCAAGATCGCTATTGCCCGAGGCGGTCCACGTGATCTCGGCATCGGTATTTTCTATATCGTCGACATAGTCATCCAGATTAACGGTCGCAAAGCTCGAACCCTCCGCAATGCTCTGATCCGCAATGTAACTGACCACCGGTGCATCGCTTACCGCCGTCACCGCCAAAATAAATGTTTCGCTGCCTGCAGCCGCCCCGTCCTCACCACCATCAGTGACCGTCACCGTCACATCGCCAGATGTCGTCACTCCTTCCAACGGAGTCCACTCGATTAATCCGGTGTCTGAGATCGTCATCCCGATGGGAGCATTCATCAGGCTATACGTCAGGTCAGTACCATTATTGGCATCATCCGGATCATCGACAACCACCTGGTAACTGTAGAGCACATCCTCGGTTGCAGCAGCCGGCGCCGTGGAGCTGATAATCGGTGCATCGTTGACCGACGTCACGGCGATGGTAAAGATCTCGGTGGCCGCTGCGGCGCCATCTTCGCCACCGTCAACAACCGTCGCCGTCACATTTCCTGAAGTGAGCACTCCTTCTAACGGCGTCCATTCGATAAGGCCGGTATCTGAGATGGTCATCCCGGCAGGTGCATTGGTCAGGCTAAAGCTCAAATCCGTACCGTTGTTGGCATCATCCGGATCAGACACCGTCACCTGGTAACTATAAAGCACATCCTCTGTAGCTGAGATTGCCGCCGTGGAGGTGATTACCGGTGGATCATTGACCATCGTGACGGCAATGGTAAAGAGCTCTGTGGCAGCAGCTGATGCATCTTCTCCTCCATCAGCAACAGTCAACGTCACCTCGCCGGAACTCGCCACACCTTCCAACGGCGTCCACTCTATCCGGCCGGTGCTTGAAATCGTCATCCCCGACGGCGCATTCGACAGGCTGAACGTCAGATCCGAGCCGTTATTGGCATCATCCTGATCATTGACTGTCACCACGTAGCTGTAAAGCAACTCCTCCGTCGCACTCGACGGCGCCGTTGAGCTAATCACCGGCGAATCGTTGACATTTAAGACAGCTATAGTAAATTGCTCCTCTAAGACACTGCTGCCTTGATCAACAGTCCGCACCCGGATGCTGTAGGAGCTACGCGTTTCATGGTCGAAGCTTGCAGCTGTGCGAATCTCACTGCCGGAGATTTCAAACCATCCATTGCCATCGTCGCCGGTGCCGCTCACCAGGCTGTAGGTATGGTCGTCTGCAGTGTCCTCATCCAAGGTCGCCAAAATACCGACAACTGAACCGGCATCCCGGTTCTCGGCCACCACGTTGTTGTTCAGCTCGATAGCGGTCGGTTCGTCGTTAGCGTCGATAACGGTAATTGTGAGTTCCTCTTCAAAAACCCCACCATGCAGGTCATCGGTTCTCACCCGTATGTTGTAAATACTCTGGGTTTCGAAATCGAAGCTGACGGCCGTCTGCAGCTCATCACCGACAATTGTAAAGGACACGTTATCGTCATCACCTGGTCCACCTGCAAAGCTGTACGAATGAGTCTGGCCGCTGTCCTGATCAGTTGTCGAGAAAGTTCCGACGATGGTACCGCTTTGCTGATTCTCGGATACTTCACTGTTGTTCATGGTTATGCCGAGCGGTGCTTCATTATTGACATTATTGACATCAATCGTGAATTGTTTCTCAAAAATCGCCCCACTTTGATCTTGTGCGATCACCAGGAAGCTGTAGGAAGTCAGAAATTCATAGTCAAAAGGCACCCTCGTTCTAAGTTCGTTGCCGGCAATGGTAAAGAAAATCCATTCAAAATTATCGCCACCTGTAGTCGCCAGGGCGTAGGTATGGCTATCGCCAGCATCTTCGTCCACGGCGGCTAACGTGCCCACCAGTGAACCCGGTGGCTGGTTCTCATCTATATTGTTATTATCTATGGTTACGTCTGTCGGCGCATCGTTGGCATCGGTGACATTTATGGTGATCACGCCATCATCGCTCAGCCCGCCGAGATCGGTCACGGCAACGGTCAATACGTAATTTGATGTAGTTTCAAAATCCAGGGAGCCATTGTCGGCAACGGAGATCTGGCCCGAATTGCTGTCGATAGCAAAAACTCCGTCCCCATTGCCGTCGATGATACCGTAAGTCAGGCTGTCACCCGCATCGGGATCCGAAGCCGCAACCGAACCGACCGGGGTGCTGTTTTCGGTGTTTTCCGAAAGGCTGAAACCGGCGGTTTGGATGGTTGGCGATTCGTTGACATTAGAGACGGCAATGGCAATTTCCTCCTCAAAGACTGCATTGTTTTGATCAGTGGTTCTTACCCGAATGCTGTAAGAACTGCGTGTTTCATGGTCGAATGTTGCAGCCGTGAGGATCTGATTGTTGGTAATGGCAAACCATCCATTGTCGGTGTCGCCGCTACCGGGCACCAAGCTGTATGTATGACTATCGCCGGCATCGACATCGACTGCGGCGAATATACCCACCAGGGTCCCGGAAGGCAGGTTCTCATCAATATTGCTGCTGCTCAGCGTAATAGCAGTCGGCGCATCGTTGACGGGTGTGACCGTGAAGACTGCTGCATTTTCAGCAAACAGCCCACCCCCATCGGTGGCCCTGAAAACGAGGGTCTCGGAACCATTCCAGTCGGCATGCGGAATCAATACAGCAGCGTTACGGCTTGCATCGATGCTCACTCCCATCTCACCGCTGCCGGATACCGTCCAGGTGATGTCCGCATCGCTGTTTTCAACGTCACTGACATAGTCATTTAAATTAATCGTCGCAAACGTTGACCCTTCGGCCACACTTTGATCCGGAATATCACCAACCGCCGGCTGATCATTGACTGCTGTGACGGCAATGCTCACCATGGCTTGGATTGAATCCACGAGACCGTCATTCACTTTAAATGCAATACTATCAGTTCCGTTGAAATTTGGATCAGGAGTGTAAGTCAGGTCGGGTGCCGTACCGCTCAGCGTGCCATGATTCGGTCCCGCTATGACGCTGAAGCTTAGGACATCATAATCCAAGTCGGTGCCCGTCAACATGACTGCCACGGGCGTGTCCTCAAAGGTGCCCACCGGTAACGAAAAAGCCTCTGGTACATCATTGATGTTGCCCACCGTGACCGTCACCCTAGCTTCGGCAACCAACTCCCCGTCGCTGACAGAGTAAACGAAACTGTCGCTGCCGAAATAGTTTGCGTCCGGTGTATAAATGATACTGTTGTCCGCTGTGACGACTGCCGTACCATCGGCCGGATCGACTGACACCAGGATACTTAGGCTATCTCCGTCTGCATCTCGGTCGTTAGCCAAAACATCAACCTTGGCTGTGGTGTCTTCCACCATGGAGACGGCATCGTCCTTTGCCGTTGGTATATCGTTTAGCATCTGAATTGCGATAGTTGCAGTAGCTACGTTGGAAAAAAGCTCACCGTCCGAAACCTGGTAGGTGAAGCTGTCTTCAGTACTCTCGCTGCCGTCGTGATTATAAATGAAAGATCCGTCTGCAGCGAGCGTCAATTCACCGTGTGATACATCACTGACCAGCATTACCGACAATTCCTCAGTGGACTGCTCTGCATCGACATCATCGGCCCGCACGCCGGCCGCAGCATCCACCGTCAGCGTGCCGCCTTCATCAAGCGATCCGTAAGTGTCACTATTTGCTGTCGGTGAACTATTGCCGGAATCGATGAAAATAGATACCCAGGCTTCATTTGAATAGGTCTCACCATCGCGTACCCGGTAGCTAAAACTGTCAGTGGGACTTGCGCTGCTATCGTGGGTGTAGCTGAATGAACCGTCTGCATTCAATGAAAAGGCCGCGGCGAAGGACGGCGGCGACTCCATCTCGGCCGTCAGCACGTCTCCATCAGCATCGGTGTCATTGATCAACAAGCCGGCGGCGGCATCCGGGGCCAGAACGCCACCCGAATCGATGCCGTATGCATCATCGCGGGCCAGCGGTGGATTGTCGTTTACCGATGTAACCTGAATGTTCACAACCGTTATATCCGACAGTACGGCCCCATCGGTTACCTGGTAGGAAAAACTGTCTGCACGATCGTCACCGCCGCTGTGGAAGTAGCTGAAAGAAGTGTCGGGGTTCAAAGTCAGATCGCCGTTTATTGGATCTTGCAAAATGCGCACCGTCAGCAGATCTCCGTCCGGATCGCTGTAGTTTGCTGCAGCTATAAGTTCCTGTCCTTCGATCACCTGGTAATCTAATGCCGTCTCGCCTGCAATGGGTTGATCGTTAACCGGCTCGACCGTGACGGTTACGGTGGCTTCCTCTGAAATAGCGCCCTGGTTGTCCCGCACGGTGTAGGTAAAATAATCGGTGCCGTTGAAATTGGGATCCGGCGTGTAAATCAAATTGCCTCCGCCAATGGCTGCCGCGGTCCCGTGATTCGGCGAAGCAACAATGGCTACCATTTCCGGATCGATGGTGCCATCTGGATCGATATCATTGCCGATGACATGGATAGGGGCAGAAACCGTATCTTCATTCGTAAATGCCGTATCGTCGTAAGCAAAGGGATATTCGTCAGATTCCAGATAAAAATCGATCCCGGCCCTTCCCCCTGCTGAAATATTGATCGGTATTGCATCCTTGCAGAAAGGACTACTTTCAAAAGCCTCCGCCCACTCATTAAGATAATCGAAACCATTTCTTTCGGTTATCAAATAGTAGGACTCGACGGTCGGATCCAGCCCGTCGAAAAGATAGGTTCCGGTTACAGGGTTTATGCTTTTTTTTTCAGCTAGTAGGGGAGTTTTGCAGGGATCGCCGCTATACAGCTCTACAAACATATCCACCCCGCTAAGCGGAATGTAATCGTATTCGACACTCAAATCGTCTTCTATGTTAACCCAGTTTCCCGGCAATGAACCTGCCGGGTAACCCTCAAATCCATTGGAATATAAGTATGTAGACGAGACCATCGGTGCAACTCTCAGATCATCCCAATATTTGTTGCCTGCACGGTGGCTCCAGACGCCGATTTTACCATGGGTCAGGCGCGTCGGCTCGTCATCGTAGGCGTCCACCTGCCAGTCGGCCGGCTCCGCCGTGCCTTCAGCCCAGACACTAGCCCGGATTTCCGTGCGGCTACCCGTATTCTGCACTTCAATTTTAAATGAGTACCAGGTATCGGCCACCGGAACTACACCGGTGTCGATATCACCAGCCACAGTGTATCCGTGGGGGTGCGGGGCCAGGTAAAATGCACCACCGCTGCCAGTGCGGCGCAGACGGTAATATGTGTCGGAAACCGGAAACTGACTCAAAAAGGTCAACCCGATGCCACCGGTACCATTGGAAATCATCATTCGCCCACTGTACACAAATCCGGGCAGCGCATCTAATTCAGTCCCAGAATAATGTGAGTGAATATTAATCGCTGTTGAAGTGGTGCCAAAAACCATCTCGCCTGACAGATCAAACACCTTGAACAACTCGTCGTTGGATGACACACGATGAAACACCGTTCCGGCGATGACGCCACTCGGCACAGAATCGGGGTCTTCCGGATCACTGCCGTGCTGATATTCGTAACCGTCAGCCAAACCATCATTATCCGAATCAAAGTCCACAACATTGACACGACCATCACCGTCCGGATCCTGGTTCCATTCAGTTTCCCAAAAAGCGATTTCATCGACGTCATCGATACCATCACCATCCGTATCCGCACTGTAGACATCAGTCTGGTAGATATTAATCTCATCGCTGTCAGTCAGGCGGTCCGAATCCGAGTCGGTTCCGGCAAAAGCAGTTAGCAGAAAATCTATGTTCGTGGTTGTCTGCGGCACGACCACCGCCACTGCTGCTGCCAGATCGTTGTGATAGGTGTTATCGAAATACTCCCCATAAACGCTGTCATACTTGGTTTCCGTTCGAACCTTGTAAATCCCACTTTGTAGTTTATTAATGATGTAAGACCCGTCGACTTGCGTTTGAGCACCTCCCTTCCACTGGCCGCTGCTGTAATCGTAGGCGTTTAGCAGTATGCCGGACAAAGGTTGGCTGTCCGATTCACGTTGTACCACCCCCGATATACTGCCGCCCTCGATTAAACTGAAATCGATGCCGTCTGTTTCCGATAGGTCCGCAACCACAATTGCCAGCGCGGTGTCAGGATCATAAGCATCATCGTAATATTGATCCAAGTATTCCATATCGGCGGTCTCCACGCGAACCCAGTAGTTCCCGGCAGGAAGCCGGGGAAAGATATAAGTCCCATCTGATTCGGTCGCGACTTTTTCCACCAGGCTTCCTGAAGCGTTTTCATGGGCAAAGACTAAAACTCCTGAAAAAGGGGAGCCATCCGCAGCAATGCTTACTTTACCTGAAATACTGCCGCCGGCAACCAGTCTGAAGTTGATGTCGTTCGTCGTTTCGGACACATTTACCGGAACCGATACAGCCGAGCCGGAATCAGCAGTCCCGCCATAGAACGTATCAAAATAGCCCGAATTGCCGGTTTCCACTCGTACATAGTAATTGCCGGCGGTTAAACCGGATATTGCGTAGCTTCCATCGGCGGCGCTCAGACCGCTGCCGGCCCATATGCCGCTTTCTTCCTGAAATGCATACACCCATAAGCCCTCAAGGGGCAGATCGTTAAATTCCGAAATTTCCGACTGGCGGATTAACCTCCCGCTGATGCTGCCGCCTTCGGCCACATCAAAATCGATATCCAGCGCCGGCAGCCCCAGCAAAGTCTCGACAATTTCGCTGTTGTCGTAATCATAGGCATCCTTGTAAAATTCCCGAATATAGCCGGAATTCATGGTTTCAGCACGCACACGATAGTCTCCGGGAGGCAGACCGCTCACTGCGTAGGAGCCAGATGGTTGGGTAATGCCCTCATAAACATATTTAGATTCCGAATTCTCGACGTAGACAATGGGGTCCTCGGCCGGTGGGTCGCCATTATAAGAGAAAGCACCAGCGATTACTGCACCTTGATTAAGGACAAAATTTACCCACGCCCTTATTTCACCCGTTCCAATGCTGATAATTTCGGCCGCATCTTGGCCAGTGGCATCCGGGTAGTATTGCCCAAGAAGCCCGATGTATTCCGAATTTTCGGCCAGCGCCCTGACGATGTAGTTGCCGGCCGGCAAATTATCAATTTCATAGAAACCGTCTGCCTGTGAGAGCGCACAATCAGCCCAGATATTCGCATCAGAATCGATCGCACACACCGGCAAGCCTGAAACCGCCTCTCGAACCGGATCTGAATACTGCTCTACTTTTCCGGAAATTGTTCCCGGATTATCCGGATGGCTTTTCCGGTATAGGATTTCCTCGGTATAGTCGCTTTTAACACCGTTGCTGTCGTACGCTCTGACAGCGATGAAATAAAGGGTGTCTCCTATGAGTCCTGCAATGATATCCTCGGTTTTGTTGCCGGCATCTTGCGACGGACCATATTCGCCTGATTCGGTGCCGTATGAGACTTCGTAGCCGACTACCTCCGGACTGAAGCTGGGATTCCAGGCAATGGTTATTTGGTGGGTGAGGGTAATCGTCACTGTTGCAACATTCCCTGCCCCATCGTTGTCGTTCGCAGTGTAGGTGAAGGAATCCGAAAAGGTCTCGCTGCCGTCATGGGTGTAGCTGAATGTTCCGTCTGGATTCAAATCAAAATGAGAGGCATTGACCGGCGCACTCACCAGCTCTGCTGTAAACGAATCGCCCTCGACATCTTTGTCATTGACCAAAATACTGGTCGCCGTGTTCAGGCTGCCACCTTCGCTTACGCTGTAGTCGTCATCGACGGCTGTCGGTGGGTCGTTCACACTGGTGACGGTGACACTGACGTCGGCTATCGCCGTACCGCCGTTGCCATCGTCAATTGTGTATTGAAAACTGTCGCTGCCGTTGAAATCCGGTGCCGGCTGGTAGGTTAGCCCGGATCCTCCACCGGTGATGACCACGCTGCCGTAGTCCCCCTGGGTGACAGCTATCACTACAAGTGTCTCACCGGAATCCGGCAGGATGCTGTCATTGGACAGCACATCTATAGCACTGGTTCCGCTGTCTTCGGCCACGGTGGCGGTATCGGCTGTCGCTGTCGGCAAATCGTTGACAGCATCAATTGTCAAGGACACCTGAATGGTATCGGTCGCAAGTCCATCCGAGACCTGAACTACAAAGCTGTCCGTACCGTGATAATCTGCAGCCGGTATGTAGCTGAAAACGTCCGGCGAGGAACCGTCACCGCTGACTGTAGCCGTGCCGTGGCTCGGTTCGGCGCCGCTGACGATACCCCAGCTCAAGGTATCGCCGCTATTGGCATCGGTGGCATCCAGCGCCGGGGCACTCCAAGCCGTCGGCAACCCATCTTCGGACATGGTCACTTCCAGCGGCCCGTCACCCTGGCTGATGATCGGCACATTGTTTGACACCGGACCGCTGGCTGCTGATATCGCGGCCGGACTGTCGTCGCCGTTTGCCGTTGCAGTTACTGCAACACTGAGGTATTTGACAACATCAGCCGTCGTGATGCTGTAAGAGCTTGAAGTGGCACCGGGTATCGGTATAAGATTCGTGCCTGCGCTGTCATCGGCCCGCCGCCACTGGTAGCTGTATGTAATGGTACCGCTGGGATTTGAGTTGTCAGTCCAACTGCCGGTGGTGGTTAAAAGTATCTGGCCTTCTTCCAAAATGCCACTAATCTCCGGCACCACGTCATTGCTCGGCGCATCACTGACCGCTGTTACATCCACTGTCATGGTGTACGCCGCAATACTGTAGGCCGTGCCGTCATGCACCCTAAACTGGAAGCTGTCATAGCCTGCGCCGTTGGCATCCTGAGGCGGCACGAAGATCAAATTGCCAAGCTCAGCCTCTGGAATCACCTGATCCAGTGCGACATCCACGCTGTTTAACTGCAGGGCGCCCGCACTCTCGAGGCTGGTTATCCGAACCTGTATCAGCGCATCACCACTGTCCACATCGGTGAAGCTAAAATCCGAGGACTGGAAGACATAGGCTGTGTCCTCATTGGTAGTGATCGTCTTGTTGGCGGCCGTAGGTTGGTCGTTGACTGCCGCCACGGCAATGATAAAATACTCGCTGACCGTTAACGCGCCGTCTTCGCCGCCATCGGCAACTGTCACCGTTACCTCACCGGAGCTGGCCATACCTTCCAACGGCGTCCACTCGATCAATCCGGTGTTGGAAACCGTCATCCCCGTCGGTCCATTGGAAAGACTAAAACTCAGATCCGTACCGTTGTTCGTATCGTCCGGGTCTGCCACCGTCACCTGGTAGCTGTAAAGTACATCCTCCGTGGCTGCGATGGGCGCCGTCGAGGTAATCACAGGCGGGTCATTGACCGCCGCTACGGCCAGGGTAAAGTTCTCGCTGTCCGCCGCAGCTCCGTCTTCTCCGCCGTCGGCTACTGTCAACGTCACCTCACCGGAGCTGGCCACACCTTCCAACGGCGTCCACTCGATCAATCCGGTGCTGGAAACCGTCATCCCCGCCGGTCCATTGGAAAGACTAAAACTCAGATCCGTACCGTTGTTCGCATCGTCCGGGTCTGCTACCGTCACTTGGTAGCTGTAAAGTACATCCTCCATGGCTGTAATCGGCGCCGTTGAAATGATCTCCGGCGAATCGTTGACTGCCGCAACCGTAACCATGAAAATTTCGCTTCCTGCTGCTGCTCCATCTTCGCCACCATCAGCAACATTCACTGTCACGCTGCTGGAAGTCGTCTCCCCTTCCAACGGGGTCCATTCGATCAGACCGGTGCTCGAGATGGTCATCCCCGTAGGTTCATTCGTCAGACTAAAATTCAGATCCGTGCCGTTGTTCGAATCATCCGGATCGACCACCGTCACCTGATAGCTGTAAAGTTCATCCTCCGTCGCCACAGTCGGCGCCAAAGAGCTGATCTGAGGACCATCGTTGATGGGATTAATATTGATTGTCACTGTTGCGGGTGCAGATGTGCCGGTTCCATCTGAGGCGGTGTAAGTGAATGTGTCGATTAAATTCTCGCTGCCGTCGTGAGTGTAGCTAAATGAACCGTCAGCTTCCAGTGAGAAGGCCGAGGCAAAGGATGGAAAAGTGTCCACTGCAGCCGTCAGCGATTCTTCTTCAGCATCGGTGTCATTTGCCAGCAATGCGGGAGCTGACGGATTTATCATTCCGCCCTCACTGCTCACGTAGCTGTCATCGAAAGCCACCGGAATCTCGCCACCGGCATAGGCAGGCTGGACAAGAAAAAGAACAGGAAAGAACCACAGACAGGAATAAATAGTCAAATGCCGCAATAATTGAAAATAAAACTTATTCTCAAAGGAATTGCGACGACCCATTTTTCTCCCTGCGCCATACCAGTCAGGAGAAAAACAATTTGAGAGCCCACTAACGTACCACATTCACTGAATCTCACAATTTTTATCATTCTTCTAACGGCTGTAATTTAAAGATATCCATAATTCGTGTGCAAACGAGAAATAGCCGATATACCAACAAATATACCAGTCGGGTTGCCTCTGGAGCTTCTATCACTTATCCCTCAGAAACCCGTGGTTATCTGTCCCCATCTCACGACGGGTTTTAACAATGTATTTATTACAGTAACAATAGTACAATGCAATAATCGTACACTAAATCATTGATAATGTTAAACAAAACGATTTCAAACAGTTAGATACCCCGATAAAATGGAATAATTCATTATATCAATAGAATTCTGTAAAAAAGTATATAAAATTGGGAAACAATTTTCATAAAAATCCTCACTGACAAATTTACGGTCCACATTCTTTTCGGGATGGGCTTTCCTAAGTAGATTAATGGTGTTAGTTCACGTCAAGTAGTCATTTCACCAAATTAACCTTTCTATCCTGAAAGTCAATTATTCATTGATATCCGTCTATTAGCGTAATTCTCACCTGCAACTTGAAGGAACTGCCGAAAATTCGTTTCTAAGAAGTCTATTTTAAGTGAATACAAAAGACGAAATCACAGCGCTGAGTGGATTACCGGCGTATATGGATTTAGCGCAGGTGATCGGTTTAAGCAAATCGGTACAAAAGCAATTGAAAATTCGTGCAGGCGGACAGGGTTGGACCGATGCCCAGATGGTTCTGTTCTGGCGCTGGTATTGTTAAACCTTGCTGGAGGCGACTGTGTTGAGGATATTAAAGTGTTGGAAGCCGATGATGGTTTTTGTGAAGTATTGAAAAAAGCCGAAATGCATGGATTGCGGCGGAAGGTTCACAGGGCATTGATGGGGCGTTGGCGCAAAGAGCGTAGCCGAGTGGTGCCATCGGCCTCAGCGATATTTCGATATTTGGGTCAATTTCACAATGAGCAACAGGAAAGGCATCGCCAAGCGGGCAAGGCGTTCATGCCGGCAGCCAATGAGAATTTGAGACATTTTCAAGCCAGCAGGGTGGGCAAAGAAGCGCCACCTTGGATATGGATGCCACTTTAGTTGCCACGAACAAGGCCGATGCGCAGTTTTGTTATAAAGGGCTACAAGAGCTATCAGCCGCTAAACACGTGGTGGGCCGAGCAAGAGATTGTTTTGCACACCGAGTTTCGCGATAGCAAAATACAGGCATGCTATGAGCATCTGCGAATGTTTAAGGAGGCGTTAGACTGTTTACCACAAAGGATTGAAACGGTGTGTTTGCGCTCGGATACGGCAGGGGAGGCGGGATATCAACAAGACTTATCAAAATACTGTGCGACCGGTGCCAATCAGCGATTTGGAATGATTGAGTTTGCGATTGGTTGTGATGTGACCCCGGATTTCAAGTAAGCATAGGCTGAGGTAGAAGAATTGGACTGGCAGCCGGTTTACAAAATGATCAAAGGAGAGCGGAAAAGACTGGGGTGGAATGGGCCGAAGTGTGTTTTGTTCCCAATGCGATCGACCACAGCAAGAAAGGTCCTGAATACCGGTATTTGGTTAAACGTGAGGCATTGGTGGAGCAGCGGCAGTTGCCGGGCATGGAATCACAGCGAAGCCTTCAGTTTCCGACGATGCAGCTAAAGGGCAAAAAGAACAGGATGTGCCCTAGACAAAAAATGCTCATCACTATCTAAGCCACCGCCAGAAGGATTGGCCTCCTAGGATGGTCCGACACTTACCAAATCTCTTGATATGCCGGTGTATGCAGTTTGGAAGATCTTGCGCAACCAGGGCGTCCATCTGCACGTCAGCGTTCGTGGTGCATCAGCACGGATAAAGATTTTTCGGCTAAAGCAGCCGATATCGTCGGTCTTTACCTCAATCCGCCATAAAATGCGGTCGTATTATGCGTTGAGAAAACTGAGCATACAAGCCCTGGAACGTAAGGTCGGCCATATTCTGACAGACAATGGCCGAGTAGTAAGGGCTTACAAAAGCTCTTGTAAGAGGTACAGTACCCTGAATCTGTTTGCCGCTTTTGATGTGGCTACCGATAAAATCAAAGGTAAATTGACCGAAGCCAAAAGACACTTAGATTTTCAAAGGTTCATCGATTATCTCGTATCCGAGTACTCATCAAGCCAGCAACTATACGTACGTAATATTGGACAATTATTGTACCAATAAAAAAATGAAGACTGGTTTGAAAAACATCAAAATGTGCATTTTCATTTTACGCTAACATCGGCCAGCTGGCTGAACCAGATAGAGAACCTACAACGCGATAATCCGTAAAATAGCGGGTACATTATTTGAACTGCCGTATGGGCTGAATTGAAGATCATTTTGTCGCTCACGGTCTATAATGTCATTTCTGACTACTCGATCCCAGCCGTTTTGTGGATGTTCCAGCGCACCAGCCACATACAAATACCGGCGATAGCCTCTCAGACTTTCTTACGCATGTGCAATAATCCCGAATTTTTTATAACCGAAATCAAGGAATAAAAATTTGTCCCCTTTTTTTGCTTTATTGATTTCAAAAAACTATTGACAGAATTAATAATATTGGAGAAATAGCTAGTTTCGAACTTTTCCATACTTTTGAACAATATCTGGCACGTTAGGGTCTTACTCTTTCACACACGCATCTTTCCATCATTTTCTAAGGACCCAAATACTTTTCCCCCAAATCACCAAGACAACAGCAAGTCCGATATAAGACGGAATGTCCCTGTTAAACCCATGATGTAAATATAAATCCTCCACTAGGATAGTTGAAGAATCTCTGAACTTTCCTCGAATAGATACTTTTGCAGAGTGTTCAGGGCGTAATCCGGCAACTCTATAGCTTTGTCTTGACCATGTATTAAGAGTATTTTTGTCAGCTTCTTTCCTGAAATCGGCCCTGTCGAAGGCCACCGGGCAATTAACACAAGGATTTCTAATTGTGGCAACCGAGTGTGAATCTTTGGACTCGATTACTTTTATGAATGCAAAGGGCAAGCACAGATAAATAGCAATCAATAAGATCGCAAATACTTTTCTTAGAGATCTTGGGCGAACCAAATCTATCAAGTCACCTTCATTGATTTTTATAGGAATAAAAATAACATAAAACAAACCTGATATGGTTAGCAGATAGGTTGGCCAACTATCCGGCCAAAAAAATCCAAAATTTATTATCTCCCAGTTAAATGGCGCGAAAAGGATTACACCATTGCCCCATTTAGTCTGGCATGCATCTACCAGCAAATGGAGAAAAGAATTCAGTCCCAATATAGATGTAGTAACCCCTGGGCGCCGCGAAAAAAGAGCAAGCGCGACCGATATAACAATACAAAAAAAAAGGGAAGACTGGGCGATCGCAATGATTCGAATATCAATAGGATCAATTGCAGGCAAGACCGCCATTGCAACGCGTAGATTAATCCAGGGAATATCAGGAATGACCAGTCCTAAAAACATCCATTTTATATCAGCGTCACGAATCAGCCACCGCGTTACAACTCCCTGGATTCCAATATGAGCTAATGTGTTTGGCAAATATTTGTCTGGTAGCCTGAATTTGAACTGACACTCACCTGCTCGAAATTGGTAACTGTCGGACTAATTCTGAAATACTACAATTAAATATTTTCTTTTGCCTTATTCACTCTCTTATTGCGCTTACGAGGGTCTTTTGACAGTTATGCTATGATCGACTTACCAGTGATTTCTGAATGACATTCTTAACATCAAATATTGTTCGACATTCTTTTGCACCAGAGTGATAAAAAAACGCATCATCCTGAGTGTGCATACCAACTAGCCCAGACATACCGAATACACCATCAACGTTTACCCGGCCCTTTAAATCAAATCCATAATTGGACAATAGCACAATTTCTGGCGCATCGCCTATATGCGGACCATAGTATAGTTCATCTTTTCTAAATATTTTCTTTACAATTTTCTGATCATTTGTATAGGTAATCCCAGCTAAGCCATCTGTCAACTCATCGCAGATTTTACCAATATCCTCTTTCTGAACTTTACCTTTGGGATATTTCCCTTTTAGATTGATATAGATTCTTGACGGATCCATGGCAAAAGCTACTGTCCCTTCACCAATGTCCATTATCGTTTTTGGATTGTCATTGGAAAACTTTAAATAATTATGTTCTTGAAGCCATTTATTTATGAATACTTCTGTTTTAATTCCGGTGAAACCATGATCCGAGAGCATAATGAACTGGTTGTTAGCATTTTGAGATCCTTCAAGTTCAAGATAGCGGTGATAAATGTGCCCAACGACTTCGTCAACTCTGTCATAGTAATCCAAAAATTCTTTATGGTAGGGATGTGATTCATCCTCGTAAGCATTCCAGAGGAAATGCATTATTCTGTCTGTACCAGTAATCACAAAAATGAATAAATCCCAGTCAACCTGATCCCAAAAATAATCGAAAGCCTTTCTACGTATCTCTAAAGTCGCTTCTAAATCCCTGATAAGAAATTCGTGGTCTTGACGCCCCTTCATTGTATCAATATCAATCCTATATCCGATCTCTTTAAGCTTCGGCAAGACCGACTGGGGGAATACTGCTTTCTCTAGGTCAACGGCAACAAAACCTGATATCAATGCTCCGTCTATCTTCCGGGCTGGATAAGTAGAAGGCATATTTATGATGACCGATTTTTTCTCCTCTATTGCGATTTCATCCCAAAGTGTTGGTGCCTTAAGGTTTCGAAAATTCGGGAAAAACATATTGTAACTACTCGGCTCTAGATCGATAAAGCCGTAGATTCCGTGGTTCCCTGACTGTGTACCGGTCATAAAGCTGGACCAAGAAACCGACGATATTTCAGGAATACACACTTCCATCTGCCCAAAATATCCATCACTAACTATTTTGTTTATATTTTGAATCCTTTTTTTGCTTCTCAGATTATTAATCATAGTATAGGGAACTCCATCTAGACCAACTACTACCGCTCGATTCCTTCCTTTCTTTTTAAAACCACTGAATATACTCATTTATTACAATTCCTTTCATCTCATTCCTATCTATGTACTAAATGATTGAACAAAAAAATAGAAGCAATTATCTATAGGTTTACCAGGTAAATGAACAATTGGAGTCCAACAATTGGTAAATAGGCGGTAGTTCTTCCTACGATAAAGCTACTTTTCAATAAACATCGGTGTCAAATGCCAAAGGACAAGTAAAAACAAAGGATTTATTTGGTTTTCAAATGGAACCGACTTCAAATTAGGAAAAAATTTTATACAAATAATATCAAAATGTTAGAGCGCGAAAACCCTTTTTTGAGTTTAATTGTGCACTAATGCTACGAAATATCAGAATAACCATTCCTTGAATTTTATAGGCACTATTCAGATTTTTCTATTTGGAGTGATATGCCGCCCAAACGTATTTTAATATAAGACATCGCAACTTAATCTACATATACCCCAATGCTCTTAATTGTGACATTGCCTCTTCTTTTTCACGGTGCCTGCCGCTCCGCTCTTCTGTGTTCTCGAGTTCTTGTTCCCAGGCTGGAATATCGGAAATCTTGACACTCGACGTTTTGGCTCCTAATGATCTGTAACCCTGCTCATAAAGAGCGCAGCAGGGTATTTCAAAAGCGGCATAAGTATCCCACAAGTCCTTTTCGGTGAAATGTAATATTGGCCGTACCCGAGTGTGTTCGGGACTGAGTTCGGTGGATTTTTTAAGCTCAAAATAGCTATCGTTAAATCTTGCCTCATGTTCATCCCAACGAATACCCTGAAAAACAGATTTAATTTGATTTTTTTCCAGCCACTCGTTAAAAACAACGGTTTTCATGAGGTGGTTTCCGATATATGATTCAGCCTCAAAAGGAAATACAGCATCATTTACACCAATGAGCTCTAACTCTGTCTGATTTCGTTCATTCAAATCGCCAACTTTAATCATAGCACCTAGTTTGAAATCCGCTGCTTTCAGAACATCTTCATTTCGGCACCATTCGAGAGGTAAATCCCAGCTTTTTTGATATGCATTGACAAAATCTTCTATTTCTTCAAACTCGTCTCCTTCACCGATAATCATGGTTTTCGGTATCGGAATATCCTTTTCTATACAAACTTCCCTTATAATCCACAATGTCAATGTGCTGTCTTTTCCACCGGTCCATGTTATACCAATTTCATCATCGCCAAACTTCTCGAACGTTTCCAATACAATGGCTTTAGAAATTTCTATTAGTTTTTTGCACTGCCTTTTCCTTTTTTCGCTTATATCTATGCTTATTTTCATGACATTATCCCCAAGTTCATTTTTGAAATTAAAGCTTTTTAATAAGATGTTTCACTTTGGCAAGGTTTTTTTTAATATTAAATCGAAGTATTAAAAAACATCATCCGTCTCAGTCGAAGAAGTCGAAATGAAGAATAATATTTTTCGCACAATTTGAGGTGGTTGTCTTAATATTTTTATATGGAAGTTGCCACACCGACCTGCAATTCAGGAAAAAAGGGTTTTTTCAATGAGGAGATACCGCAAAAATGGCAAAATCATTTAAATTGATGAAAGTCAAATTCAGTGGCATTTAAGTGAATCGGTTCGAGGCACGGCTGAAGAAAACTTGAACGATCTGATGAATGCCGAAGCCGAACAACTTTGAAAAATTGCATAACATGAGAAAATACCGAAGCTCGCCCCGATCACCGTGCCGTCCACTACCAGCGCAAGCTGCAGACCAAAGCAGGTAAGTTTACTTCAAACGTTTCCAGTTCGCTTCACACTGGCGAGGTTATGCCGCTATTGAGTGGAAATAATTCTCAATTTCTGGGGTGGTGACAAGGAATACCCCCTTAATTTGGCCATATCTACGCCGATATCATTACCGTCAGAAGCAGAATTCTTGTAGGGACTAGTTGGGCTCAGAGAATAATTATGGTTGCCCGGATCGCTGAACCTTATTTCGGATAGTGACGAAGGGAATAGATTATTTGAACCCGTGGAGTAATTTGCGGCATCTTGTCCTGTAAAAATATTAAAATTGACAATAATATCGGGCATATGCTTTGAAAAACAGGAGTCACCTCCAGCACAGCCATCGCCATTAATTCCATTACTAAATATGTTATCTTTTAACATAATCTTGCTTTTTTCCTGGGAAGCATTGGAAAAATATCCTAAATCTCTCTCATGTATCAGAGTATTGTGTATGATTGATATATCATGAACACCCAACCCAAAAAGAAATGCCCATGCCTCGCCATTCGAAGTATCATAGCCATAATATCTGCTGACATTAAAAAATAGGTTATTCTCGATTTTTAATTTGTGAGTCGGCTCAGGTAGATATGCTGGATAATCGCCATTGCCGATGGTGATTCCAAGTGCCACATTCTTGATAATATTGTTTGTAAACGTAACATCTTTTACAACGACCCAGGTATGATCACCGGCTTGGCTTCTGGGCGTCAGTACGAATGAATGTCCCCGCTGCTGGGCGCCCCAGCAATTTTCAAAAACATTCCGGTCGACCAAAATCCTCTGGCCGTTCTTAAATTCCAGATGATTTTTAACGGTAATGCTGTTGTCCCCGCGCCACGACAACCGTTTGTAAAAGTGGTTCTCCCTGATCACGATATCCGACGGTATATTGCTCGCCAGACTTATTTTGGCTCCGCCGAATAGGATATTTTCACCCGAAGCCTCGAGGAAATTATTTTCGATTTTATAGGGACCAGGTCCGTTCCATCCCGCAATCGCCTGTGGTTCGGAGCCATGCTTTATATTGTCGATGTATGAGCCGATGACCGACATATAGGCACCCTGAAATTCAACAGCCCTTCGGATCTGAACACTGTCAGACCCATGGATGTAGCATCTGTCTATAATGATATTGTTCGGCTGATCGGCGGCATTGGTCAGATCGGCTTGCCCCAGTTTGATCATAGCGCCGCTCAGACTTGCGTTTGAATAGAATTCGATTCCGACAAACCGCAAATAATTGGCCTTATTTTCAGTCGTAATGGGCCGATCACCGTTGGTGGCACGAATTTTGGGCATAGAACCGGCATCGTTGGGGGAAACCCGCTCCCCCGGCGCAGGCAGGTTGTTATAATCGCTGGATTGTATGTAAATCCACTTTTTCAAAGGATTGTTTTTATAAGGCAAATTGAAATTGCCTGTAAAAGTCGCCCCCGCCTCAAGCAAGATAATATCGCCGGGTTCGGCATCGTCCAACGCTAATTGCAAATCACTTCCGGCAGCCACATTGACGGTGTTGCCGGCCGGCAGGGAATAATTGGTGTCGATATTGATTTGGGGCAATATGGGTTCTGCCGGTGAGGCACACAGCGTGCTGGCAGTAATAAAAAAATCAGTATAGACAAGAAAAATGTGTGAGAAATCAATTGTTTTTTCATTGTTAAACCATCCGTCCTTTGAACAATCATTTATTGATGCGGTAGCAGTTTGATGCGCGCTTCTGCTTCCTGTATTCTGTCAACCTACAACAAGCATTGTGCCCCAAAGATAGGCAAGTTATGTGCCACAAACTGAAGGATCAGATTGCCGCTTCGGCGATCAGAGGATTCATGAGCCTGATAATGGATTTTCGCGATTTTATTCATGTAATTTTTAATTTTTCAGCCATCATATGAATCACACTTGAATCACCAACTTCTTTGTACATTACGATTTGGTAATTCCAATTTCGCGGTTATCTGTCGACCATCCACCTGAGCCTCGGAACAAAACATTCACCTGAGCTGACTTTTTCATTAACCCAGTTGATCCTGAAAATACAGGCTTAACCATATTTGCTTTACGGCTGGCCAAGAATAGCGCGCCTTAAATTCGGATCGGGCGTTGCGTGCCAGTTCACGGGCCAATTTTTGATTGTTTAACAGCAGTTGTGTTTTTTCGGCCAAATGCTTCGAATCGTTCAAAGCTACCAGCAAGCCGTTGAATCCGTCTCTTATGATGTCAGGTATACCTCCTGCCCGGGTGGAAACAACCGGTATGCCGACAGCAAAGGCTTCGAGGATTGAAACGGGCATGTTGTCGACGTTGGACGCATTCAGCATAATATCAGATTGATCATAATAACGTTTTATTACATCTCTGTCGACCCTGCCTGCAAATAAAACATGTTTCAGCTCAAGCGCCTGTGCATAACGCCGCAGCGATGCTTCTTCCGAGCCCGATCCGACAATCGTCAGTCTGGCCTCTGGATAGTTCTTCTGCAAAGTGTTGAACGCGCTAAGCAAGCATTTAATATTATATATCGATTCTAGATTCCTGGTGACAATAAAATTGGGGGGAAAGTTTTGCCGCTCCTTATGCGAAAAAACTACTTCATTGACGAAATTGCACACAATTTTCGCTTCTATGCCGTACTTACCAAATATTCTTTTCAGGTAGATTGACGGCACAACCACTTCATCTGCAAATCCAAGAATCCACCTGACAAATATCGCGGATTGCTGCAAATGCTCTTTCGCTTCACCGCTGTGATAATTGAGGATAATCCTTTTGCCATATAGTCTGCCCAGCACGATCGCTGGCGCAGGTGCGATGATAAAAGACAAAAATGAAGCCGAGAAAACATGTAAGACGTCAAATTTCGGCAGCTTAAGAATCAAATCCTTAATGTAAGCGATGGAGGTAATGATGGTTCGAATATACCTGTATTTCTGTAACTTACCAAAAATACCTTTAAGACCGGGATCAATCGGTAGCAGTTCCACATCGATTCCCGCCTCCGACAGTTTGTTGGTCAGGTCGTGGGCTTGCACCGCCTGCCCCCCCCGATAGTACGCATCGATGCGGCGATGATGCAAACCTTTTGTTGGGGTTTATAAATATCCAAGTTCCTGCAGCTTTTCGGCTATTTTTTCTTTTTCTTCGCTGGACAGTTTCGCCGAGTCTTTTACGAGACTGTCGTTATTGGTTAATATTTCATCCAGTTTGGCGGACAGGAATTCTGCGAGATCCTGTTTTTCCCCTATGATATTGTTGAGCTCTTTTGGATCCCGTTTTAAATCATACAAAGCATTTTGCTCTGACTCGCGATCAGTATACCGCAGGTATTTGAACTCTTGCGTTCGGATTCCCCGAATCCATTCGGATTCGGGAATGTGATCTCCGGCCAGTTCCAGATATACCCAGTCTTTCTCATCCGGCGTTGGTTGATTGATGAAATCGATGTGTCTTCCGTTCGGGTTACGGCATTTGTCAAGACCGATCGTATCAAGTAAGGTATGATAAAGGTCTGTATGACACACCTGCCGTTCGATTTGTCGCCCTTCTTCAAACAGCCCGGCGCCGTGGAGTATGATCGGCACCCTATGGTTGTAGTCGTCCAGGGACATGCCGTGGGGGTATTCGTACTTTCCGCTTTGGCCAACGGTGTTTGTATCGGCGTGCCGTTTAATAATGCTTGACTTGATCATTTTCTTTATAGCCGCAAATCTTTTGCTTTCGTTTAGCCATCGCATTTTTCCAATCAATTGATTGGACCATTTGATCGTAGTGTCCATTCTGTCACTGCTGATGCCTTCTCCATGATCGCCGGTCAATACAACGATCGTTTGATCATCGACATGGGTGATGATTTGTCCGATTTTTTCATCCAAGGACGACAACGCCCTGTCGTAGCGGTTTATCCCGTATTTTTTATATCTGTATTTCCTGCCAATTATTCTTGGTGGATCGTGGATTTCCCACAAATGCAGGAAAATAAACCAGGGGGGCCTGTAGTCACCTTTATTTAGGCGTTGCATAAATTCGATTCCCCACTTTTCATAGAGGGTATCTTCCACATTCCGGTAGGTATAGGTATCGAATCCTTTATTCAAGCCAAGCAGAGGGATCAAGGGGCCGGTGACCTCCGCATAGGTTTTGTAACCGCCTTCTTTTAAAGCTTGGGCCAACGTATATACTTCGTCATTCAGCTTGGTTTTGCCGCCAACGCCCCGCAATCCATGCTGAAATGGCAGCATACCGGTCAGGATGGTCGCAAATGACGAAACCGTATAACTGGTGGTTGAAATCGCTTGGGTACAAATCGTCGAATTATGGACCAGCCGGTCAATATGCGGCGTTTGAACGGTTCTGCCGTTTCCCCAGCATCTATCGGCGCGCAAACAATCGACGACGATAAAGAGTATGTTTCTAATATCTGACATTAGTATGGCCTATTGTGGTTGTTTTGCATCAATTTCTGATGCAGTTTGCATACAATCCTTCAATGTTTCGCAACATGATATGGCGGGTGAAATTTGCGCTGACACGTTTGATTGCATTTTGTTGAAACATTTGAATGGTTCGTCCGTTGCTCAGTAAAAATTTTATTTTCCCGGTGAGACTGTCAACATCCTTAAATGGAAACAAAAACCCCGTATTGCCGTCATCTAATAGTTCCGGAACACCGCCGGACGGATTTGCGATAACCGGTATGCCCATGGCCATTGCTTCCAATATTACGTTGGGGACGCCTTCATTGGTAGATGAAAGAACCAGAATGGACAATTTGTTGTATATATCCAGAAGGGTTGACCCGGTAATGGTCCCGGTGAAAATGACCGCATCGCCCAAGCCGAGTCTGTTACAGAGATTCTTGACCCTATTTTCATAGATTCCTGATCCGACCAGGTAAAATCTACTGCAGATATCTTCTTCGTAGAGCCGCTTTGCTGCAAGCAGAAATGTTTCGTGATCTTTTTGCTTGCGAAAATTGGCAATCATTCCAACGGTGACTTGATCTCTGATCAGTTCAATACGATTTGGCCTGAATACTTCAGTATCGACGCCATTATATATTACAGTTAAGTTTTCAGGATTGACGTGTTCATGGTCGACCAGATGCTGCCGAATGCGTTCTGCGTTAACCACAATTTTATTGCAGAATTTCCACAAAAGCTTTTCGGTAAATATTTTTTTGGGTGTCAACATTTCATTCATATCGCGTTTGCCGGCAATGATTGTTTTCGTGAATGCCAGTTTTGCCGCAATGACACCCGGTACGGTGCTGTAGTATCCATAGGTCTGAACAATGTCGAACTTTTCTTTACGGATGAATCCTGCCAGTCGTAAGATCTTCTTAATAGAATTTGTTGTGTAATAACTCGAAACAATATCGAAAACTTTTACAGCAATTCCGTATTCGATAATTTTTTTATGCAAAGGTCCCTTATGGTTAAGCGTCGCAACCTGTACGTTGTAGCCTTTGCGTTTCAAGCCCTTGACAATTTCAAAGAATTGTATTTCGGTTCCGCCGATTTTGAAACTGTCAATAATATGCAGAATCTTAATATTATTTTTCGGGTCTATCTACCATTTAAAGGATTAATTTAAGGCGATGTCTTCGAGTCCCCATGATTTGGTTCTGCGTAGCCGGATTCCGGAAAGCCTCATAATGAGGATAATCATCATATCGATAGTGGGGATC